>Ga0265301_10000103_pt1 | contig 136674 bp, 173 predicted proteins | sample AusTroGonzalo_MG_2_FD_193488 | JGI IMG/M metagenome (GOLD analysis project Ga0265301, IMG submission 193488) | Bovine rumen microbial communities from tropical cattle in Woodstock, Queensland, Australia - Gonzalo_04 | ecosystem: Host-associated > Mammals > Digestive system > Stomach > Rumen ... | reverse complement strand
AGGCGAAGAAGTGGCCGTTGCTCAGACCTACAAGGATATTGACTATCGCGGCATTGTCGCTTGCGAGGACGCATCGGCCATTGGGCCTGGCATGGTTAGACCGATACCTGCGCAGGAGTCGGCAGGTTGGAATAATATGATGTTTGTCCGTGCAGACCTAATGCCAGAAAGCATCAAGATTACGAACATCAAGCTGGAGCGGATGCAGGACATATCGGACGAGGACTGCCGCAAGGAAGGTATCATCTATGTGAAGTGGCGCCAGTATCCAGAACCGTTCAGTGATCGCTATGTTGACCACGACCTGTGGACGCTTCCTAAATACGAGCAACAATTTACCGACGCATGGTCGGACGATGACCCTGACGCATGGGCTGCCGAAAGTCCAAAAACCGCCTTTACCGTGCTTATTCGCAAGATGTGTGGAAAGAAAGCATGGGACTCGAATCCTTGGGTATTCGTGTATCAATTTGAACTGATTAAATAACAATTTAAAGCTACAACATTATGAAGACAAACGAGATTATTGAAAAGAAAGTCATCGCCCTGCACAAAGAGGGTTGGCAAGTACCTAACATCGCCAGCATTGCCCGTGTAAAACCAGACGTGGTAAAGCAGATATTGAGAGAGAAGAACCTGCTGATGTAATACAGGCTATGGCAAAACATGGATTAACAGTAGCAAAGGCTACTAAGGAAGAGTTCAAGCGTGTTTGGGATTGGCTTCATACTATGGAGGCACTGTTTGATGGGCGCGGCATGTTCAGCACGGAAGAAGATTGGCGTGAGTGGGATGACGATGAGCCTGCAAAGAAACAGCTGCTGCAGATAGAAAAGGAAGTTATCGAAAGCGATGGTGCTATGTGGGATGGAAAGGCCGATAACGATCGTGTGCTTTTCCTGTGGATGAAGCGGTCTTTTCTGAAAGCGAATAAATCAGGGAGTATAGGGCGCATACTCTTCGATTGTGAGACACTGATAGAGAATGCCTGCGACCCGAAGTTGGACTATTTGGAGTTTAAACCCAGCATAATGTATGCTGAACGTAACGCTTTGGAGAAGGTAAATAAAATCATTAGCCGTGGCGAACTGAAAGGGCGGAACCCACAGAAGATAATTGCATCCATCAAGAAACTGATCGAGAAATCAAAAAAGGAGGATTGAACAATGGCAAATGAAGTAGTTTGTAACTCGTTTCACGATACGCTGAATTGTGGTATGCGTGAAATTCATAAAATTGAGTTGGCAGCCATCGAAGATATCTTGCGCCATCATATCGAGAATCCAATAGAAGGAGAACTGACACGTGAGAAAGTAAAACGTGCTGGAGTCCGTTGTATAGTGTACGACGCTGACATGAATGGAGAGTATATGCCAGATATGAAATGGGAGGATGGCAACTTGAAATTAGAGATCACGAGTCCGCTACTTGGTATAGCACAGGGTGAATGGCTGATTGGACGTAACGGCATCCGACGCAGGCTGACAGAGAAAGAAGAAGCATACCTGTCAAAGCTGGAGCAGGAAGAATGGATGGAAGAAATGGGATTAAACAAGAATAGAGGACTGAGCAATGAAACCGATACTTGATGCCTGTTGTGGCGGTAAGATGTTCTACTTCGACAAGGACGATCCACGTGTGTTGTTCCAAGATGTTCGCTGCATTGAAACGAAGTTGAAGGACAGAGGGAAACTCAGAACTTTCTCTGTTAGCCCAGATGTGCAGGCCGACTTTACGTCTATGCCGCATGCCGACAATATGTTTCGTATGGTCGTTTTTGACCCCCCCATTTGAAATACACGGGCTCAAAGAAGGAGGCTCAGAACTGGCAGATGGTGAAGTACGGTTGGTTGCCTGCTCATGGCTGGAAGAATATCTTGCGTAAAGGATTCGCTGAGTGCTTTCGTGTATTACAGCCAGGTGGCTTCCTTATCTTTAAGTGGAACGAGACGGACATCAAAGTTTCTGAGGTGTTGGAATTGACAGAACATAAGCCAATCTTCGGTCATATCAGCGGCAAACGTGCCAACACCCATTGGATATGTTTTATGAAACCAGAAGAAAGTATTGACAAATAAATAACGACTATGCAGACATTACAGATTATCACTACGCTAATGAGCATCATGTGTTATGGCGCGATGACATTCTTAGCCAGTTTTGCTTTCGTCAGGCTCCGCAGGCTAAGCAATGAGGTTGGCAGACTTCACCACGATGTACATACAACGCTGTGCATCACGATGGGCGAGCACATCCGTAACAACGTGGATGAACTGAACAGCATGAAGGAACGCCTCGAAGAGCTGCTGGAAGATGAGCGCTTTGAGGATGCCGCAAGGTTAAAGAAAATCATCGAACACCAGGAACATCAGATAGAGCTGGCAATAGCCAGATTCAAAAAGACTTTTGGTGAGGATACCGTGAGAGTTGAGATGACGAAGTTTAGAGTGAGTTAAAGTTTGAGATTATGGCAAAAGAGGACAACTGGGAAAAACTACCTGCTGACAAGTCGCTGATGACTCAGACCGAAGGTGAGCATGTACCCATTGGGAATATCATCGTCACCAGTGAGATTGACGAGAAGTTGAGAGCTGCTGCAGATGCCTACCTGAAAGAGCTACTCCCGGACTGTCAGATAAAACGCTGGATAGATGACGTGGTACTGGAACGACTGAAGGAACAGGAGAACTGGCCGAATGGTACGGAGGTGATTATCTACTGCCACGATGAAGACCGTGAGGCGATAAATGCCGAGGTGGAAAGCAAGGGGTATAAGATTGCGGGCTATGTGTCTTGCAATGAACTCTGGTTTCTCGCTGATGCTATCAAGAAAGGACAGTATTTGATGGCGAAGAAGGAGGTTGTCCAATGGAATCCAAATCCAAGCATCTCTCATAACGCTCGTATGCACTTTTGAATAAACTAAAAGCAAGAAAGGACTGAATATGATTAATAAGAATATGTTTTATGGCGAACCAAAGCTGAATGACTATCGGGAAATGGATATCCGCGAGATAATACGCGAGCATTTGCTGATGAAGGGTACAAAAGGCAGGATGATAGGCAAGAATGGCACACATCCGGTAGATGTCAATCGCTTTGTGAATCCCAAAGACCTTGTAAGATCTGGCTTGTTTGTCTATGGCCTTAAAGATAACCCGACCAATCGCAGTGCAGTGGCATACTACTGTGAGCGATGGGCACGAAAAAACCAAATTATGCAAGGCTCGGAGATTAAGGTTCCTGAAGACCTTTGGGAAGAGTGCGACAAAAAGAACTGTGAGTTTACTAATGGCAACGACAGAAAAGTTTAACAAATAAAAGCTACAACATTATGACAAAAAATGATTTCAAGAAACTGGTGCCTGACGTAATGTGTCAGGACTTGGTAGTAACGACTGACAACCCTGCAACATTGAGCGAAAAGGCTCGTAACGTGGCCGACATGATGGAGACAGGTCTGATAGCATACGACTTTACTGGAACTGCAAAGGGCTACCGTCTGAAGGTGTTCACCAGTTATGCCTTTAAGGCGTTTCTCGACACATTGAAGCCAGGTGCTAAGGTGACTAATGCGCGTGGCCGTGAGTTCACCATTGAGAGTGAGCCTTATATTGCAAACCTCAGAATGTGTGTCCGTGCCAATGGAGACTCATGGTTTTGTGATACTATTTACGATAAGGATAAGGAGTATTAGTTATGGCTTACGGAGTATGTAAAGTATGTGGATGCACAGACAATGATCCGTGTCACAATCCGGAACGCGGTAACTGTTGGTGGGTGGACGACACACATGAGTTGTGTAGCCATTGTGCAGACCCTGATATTGCGAACCATCCTGCCACCCAGCATTGTATTAACAGTAATGGATTCGACCCATACCCTGGTATTGAACGTAAAGACCTTGCATCATTGGGATGTCCATTCCCCGATGAGGATGGTGATATGTGTTCTGAATGTTCTCATTATAACTCCTCCAGTGTTTTTACGGGAGAGTGTGATTTGGGAATTAAAATAGTATGATGAAAATAATAAAGGCATAACATTATGAAACTGAAACATATTACATTTACAGGCATTGATGAAAATACAGAAATCATGGCTTTACGGGAGATTCAGAAAGAGTATCCTATAGCAGAGTTCGGAGTGCTGACAAGTTTCCATTGGTACGAGAACGGCAATCGCTATCCCGACTTGCGTGTAATGAAGCCTTGGCTGAGATACGGCGAGCTGAACCTTGCGCTGCACCTGTGTGGCTCGGCGGCCAACGATGCTGCCTATGGGAGTTATGACGACATCCACTTCCTGACCTACGGCATGTATCCTTACTTCCAGCGCATACAGTTGAACATCGCCAACCGCAGCAACAATCCGAAGCAGGTGGCTGCTGCTGACTACGGACAGGAAATCATCGTGCAACAGCGCGACACCGACAGCCTGACACTCTTCAATGATACCTTGGAGAAGTGGAAGCCTTATCTTGGCGACGTGTCGGTGTTGCTCGACGCATCAGGCGGTCAGGGTATCGACACACCCATCAAGGTGTTGCCGAATGCAGGAAAGTCGTTCAAGGTTGGCTATGCCGGAGGCTTCAATCCCGAAAACGTAGCCGATAAGCTGCACTATCTGCTGACTAACGACGAGGTGGGCGATTTCTGGATTGATATGGAGAGCGGTGTGCGCACAGATGACTGGTTTGATCTTGACAAAGTGAGACGTGTGCTTGCTATTTGCAACGATGTGATTAGAGACTTGGGAATGGAGGTGTGAGCTATGGGTAAGAAGTTAGGTTATGTTCAGAGCCTCGTTCTGAGTACATATATCGACTGCAAAAAGAGAACGAAGAAAGATATTGAGTTCCGCAATGAACACGATTATCTGAAAGCCGACGAGGAGATGATTCGGTTTATGCTGGAAAATTCGAGCATCACCGACCATCATACGGACAATGCTTTCGACGAGGTGAACAATGCTATCATGCTCTTCTGCCGCAAACTCTGTCCTGGACAGTGGTGTAACCGCAGCCATTGCCAGTATTGTAGAAGCGGAAGTGCCTACAACTGCTCAAAGGGTACGCGCCCATCTGTATGCAAGGACTACAAGCGATGGCAAGAGAAGAAAAAGGCAAGAGAAGAAAAGGAATTAAACGAATAAGACTATGGCAAAGAAAACGGAGACCAAGAAGCAGACGGCAGAAGAGCGGGCGATGGCGCTGACGTCGGACGGTATTTTCCGGGCATTTGAGAATGCGGTGCCGAAGGGTGCCACGACGGTACACGTGCTGGAGGCTGCGGCAACTATCATCGTTTCGTCGCTCGTTCAGATGAACGCTACGAGAAATGACTTGCACAACATCATGGCCCATCTGGAGGAGTATGCTGCTAAGAGAATGGAAAAGAAGAAAGAAACGAAGGGAACTGATTTATGAGAAAGAGAAACATTGAAATCCTGACTGTGATGTCGTGGGATAACGAGTACCACGACGGCGAGTGGTTGCGAGCCATTGCGCTGTGCGACTCGTCGAATTACTTCGAGGTGGCCATCAACTGCATGCGCGACGGCTCGATGGGCGAGAAAGATGCCAACGGTGTGTATGAGCGCAAGTGGTATGGCGACACGGCTGGCGAAGCCTACAGCGACCGCGACCTGCGCGGAGCCACGAAGGAGGAGGTGGCGCTCTACAAGGAGTACTGCCCGCAGGAGTTCCAGAACGGGACGTGGATAGACGGTGAGATGCGTGTCCGCATCATCGCCGAGGTGGACGACCGCTATGGGCACCACGTCATCCGCGAGCTGCTGCCGCCGGTATGGTGGAAGCGCCTGTGGAAGTATATCCGCAACATCGGCAAGGACAACAGCCTGCCGTTCTGAGAGTTTACGAACACGAATTTAACGAATTAAATTATGTCAGAAGAAAAGAGAGAACAGACCATTCAAGGTTTGGCAGACTTAATGAGAACTAAGCCGTTTCAGGTGGAGTTCAAAGTGAAGAAGAAGCCGCAAGGCATTAAGGTCATCATTGAGGTGACGCAGGAACAGATGGACGGCATAGTAGATCAAACTGCTAAAAGATAGGCTGACGTATGATTACACTAAATTTAGACTGGCGCGAGGTGCTGTGGTGGCTGCAGGGCGGTATGGCTGGGAGCCATCTCAGATGGAGCGTGTATGAAGATATGGTGAACAAGGTGTGGTCGCAATGCTCGGAGCAGGAGCGTAGAAACCTGTGGCTGATTATGCGGCGAGACCTGGGCTCGTATTGGCGACCGGACGGGTGGAGTGGTTACGGAGAGGCGCACGGCGAAGGTGAGTGGAAGCCTGCTGCTGCCGTTCTGACCTATAGCGACGACCCAAGGTATGACCCGGCCAAGTGCATCACCGACATGGCACCGTGGAACTATTTCCGTCAGGTGCTCGCCCGCTTTGACCCAGAGAATCAGTATGCCGTGACGCTGCGGGTACACAACCAAAAGGAACTCGACGATATTCTGAGAGACCGCCACATGGGACACCTGATTGACTGGCCGAAGCTGTCACATGTGAGAGGCGTATATTGGGAGAGCGACACCACCACCGTCACCGTCCGAACCTACAAGTGGCACGACCTTAATGGGCACGATGCCTACTTCATCGACTGGCGACGCCGCTGCGACCCCGACAAGATAACCAAGATAGAGAGAATAGACATTCCAGATGACGGAACGATGTAAACGAAACAGCAATGGATGAACGACAGCAAAAGAATTCTGTAGTATCGAGTGATAACTGGTACACCCCAAAATGGATCATCGACGAGTTGGGTCCGTTTGACTGCGACCCATGCGCTGCACCTGCAGACGTTAGACCGTTCCAGATTGCACCTACGCAGTGGACGGAGGAAGATGACGGCTTGGTTCAGACGTGGAATGGCGTGGTATTCATGAATCCACCGTATAGTCGTGTGCTGTTGCGTAAGTTCTGTGAGAAGATGGCCGAACATGGCAATGGCATTGCCTTGCTCATCAATCGTCAGGACAACCTACTTTGGCAGGAGGTAATCTTTCCAACGGCAGTGTCAATGATATTCATGCGCAACCGTGTGAAGTTCATTCGTCCTAACGGCTCTACAGGGCAGCCTTTCTTCGGCTCTTGTCTCGTGGCGTGGGGCGACAAGTGCGACCGCCGATTGCGTGAGAGTAAGATAGAAGGAAAGTATGTTGTACTGAATGTGTGAACAAACGATGAAACTTATGGAAGAAATAACCCTCTTATACATTGACCTCTTCTGTGGTGCTGGCGGTACATCAAGTGGTGTAGAGAATGCCCGCGTAGATGGCAAAAAGTGCGCAGAGGTGATAGCGTGCGTCAACCACGACGCGAACGCTATCAAGAGCCATGCGGCGAACCATCCGAAGACGATGCACTTCACAGAGGACATCCGCACGCTGGACCTGGCACCTCTTGTAAAGCATCTGCAGAAGATGAAGAAGAAGCACCCCAAGGCAAAGACGGTATTATGGGCCTCGCTGGAATGCACGAACTTCTCAAAGGCAAAGGGCGGTCAGCCACGAGATGCCGACAGCCGCACGCTTGCAGAGCATCTGTTTCGCTACATCGAGGCCATTGATCCAGACTATATCCAGATTGAGAACGTGGAAGAGTTCATGTGCTGGGGAGCTTTGGACGAAAACGGCAAGCCTGTAAGCAAGGACCAAGGCAGCGACTATATGCGATGGGTGAAGAATGTTTGCAACTATGGTTACGATTTTGATTGGCGCATCCTGAATGCAGCAGACTTCGGAGCTTACACAAGCCGCAAGCGTTTCTTTGGGCAGTTTGCCCGTAAGGGCCTTCCTATTGCCTTCCCCGTTCAGACGTTTGCAAAGAATGGCGATGACGGTGGTATGTTCAAGATGTATAGCAAGTGGCGTGCTGTTCGTGACGTGCTTGACCTTGATGATGATGGCACAAGCATCTTTACTAAAAAGAAACCGCTTTGTGAGAAGACACTGGAGCGCATCTATGCCGGGCTTGTAAAGTTTGTGGCTGGTGGTAAGAAGCAGCATGAAGCGTGGATCCTGAAATACAACTCCATGAATAAGGACAATCATCACAATGCCCCATCGCTTGACGAGCCGTGTCCTACGGTGGCCTGTCAGAATCGCCTTGGACTTGTAAAGTGTCAGTTCCTCTCAAAGCAATTCAGTGGTGACCCGTCCGGCAAGAACATCGACATTGAACAGCCGGCAGGCACCGTCACCTGCAAGGACCATCATGCTTTTGTCACTGCATATTACGGCAACGGATTTAACAGTAGCATCGACGAGCCGTCGCCAACAATCACCACTAAGGACAGAATTTCTCTGGTTTCGACAAAGTTTGTGGCTAACGAGTACAGTGGTGGCGGTCAGATATCTGACATCAACAACCCTTGCCCTGCTGTGCTGACCACACCAAAGCAGAAGATAGTATCGGCGCAGTATCTGATGAATCCCTATTCGTTCAAGAGCGACGGCGGCAGCATCGACAAGCCGTGCTTTACACTCATTGCCCGCATGGACAAGATGCCGCCATATCTGATTACCACCAAGGAAGGAGTTGTTGGTATTGCCATCTATGAGACAGATAGTCCTTGGACTCGCAAGGTGAAAGAGTTTATGGCCATGTACGGTATTGTGGATATCTGCATGCGTATGCTGAAAATTGACGAACTGAAACGCATCATGGGATTTCCGTCAGATTATGTGCTTGTCGGTACCCAGGCTGAGCAGAAGAAATATATAGGTAATGCTGTCGAGGTAAACATGAGTCGCGTACTCTGCGAGGCACTGGCAAGGAAAATCACTATAAAGGATAAATAAAGCTATGGATAAAGAAAAAAGAAGATGTCCTAAATGTGGACAATATATAACTCCGAATAGTGCATATTGCGATTGGTGTGGATGGATAGGAGTTGGGATTGGTACAAATAGTGTGAATATAAAGTAATATAGTTATGATTGACATTCATTTACATTGGGCGTGGCTTTTGATAGCCGCAGTTGTGATAATCGGGATATGTGTGGCATATCCCTATCTAAGAGATAGAAATGAAGGTATTGGCGGTGCTGTCGGTGGTGTCATTGGCTGTGCAATACTTGTAATGGCCATCCTTATAGGGCTTGTTTTAGGTGGGATATTCATTTGGTAATGGAGGACTGAACTATGATAGAAGTAACAAGGAAAGACGGAACAAAGAGGATGTTGGAAATCATGCTTGACCGTAACACAGGAAAGTACTGTTTTGTGAACCTCACATCGAACCACGTATGCAAGTCGCGGTTTGACACAAAAAACGAGGCGTTGCAGGATCTCTACAATGATTCTTTCTTCGTGTCATGGAGAGAAGTGAAACAAAAGAAGCAGTTCCATATCTCATGGAAAGCAATATGGCAGGTGCTTGGGATAATAAGACCGTAATAAGATGAAAGCAATGATACGATTATTTAAACGACTATTGAACTTCTTCAACATCCATCCTGATAAGAACCAGCGATGGACGCTATCAACAGTATTTGTCGTCGGTTTGCTCTATACATACGTGCAGCCGGCCATCACTAAGGCGTGGGTGTCAGAGCTTCCTGCAGAGTGGATAGCCTTTCAGTCGCTGGCCTATTCCATTTGCGGTTTGCTCATCGGCATGATCTGGAAAGGATGGGTTCGCCGCAAGGCTATTCAGTGGTTTACCATCCTCTGCATCATTGAGTCGGCGGCAGGCTTCTTTGTAGGTATGTGGCTCAGCTTTGTGGAGTACAATGTGTGGGTGTTGGCTATCGCCTGCCTGTTGTACGGTACGCTTATTTCGGAGTTTGTCGGCAAATGTCTGATGACATTCCGTCCGAAGTTGTGGAACGAGCATGAGCGCGAGGTGTACGACAATAACAACGACGTGGTGTGTGGCATCTACTGTATTGTTGGCTATGCCTGTTCGTTGCTGTTCATGCCGTCGCTTCAGGTCGCCATGTTCGTATGGGGTCTTACGTGTGCTCTTGATAATATCGGATGGCTTGTGGTGTACCATAAGAACCGCGACAAGTTCAGGGAGATAGAGAACGAAACAACCAAAGAGAAGTGATATGGGTCTGAATGAGAAAATGCTGCCTTTAGGCAAGACGAAGCAACACCGTACAGGTGACTGGCTCTACACTATGGAAGTGGTCGGCTGGAACGAGAAACTGAAATGCAACGTGTGGGCCGAGAAGTCGAAGAAATATTCTCCTGCTCCTCGTGTTAATACCTACCAGCTCGTTGAAGCCATGAAGGAGTCTGAAGACTGGGAGCATACAAGAAATATGGCAAAACGTATTCATAACGCAGCGAAGTAATAAAAACAAACGATTATGTTGGTAAAACGAGAATTTCACAATATTGAGTGCGACTGTTGCGGACAGTTGCTTGATGAAGAAACGTGGTGGGATGATCAGGACGCGCTCACGACAACTATACTCCCTGAGTGCGGATGGATTGAGTGTGAGGGTGGTCGCCACTATTGCGACGAGTGCTGGACGCGCGACGATGACGACAACATCGTGACTAAGGACGGACGCAAGTGGGATGATTACGACCATAAGGAAATGCTGACAGATGTTCAGCGTTACCGTCTTGACTACTTGAAAGATTTGCTTGACCCGAATCTGACGATTACGCAGATACGTATGGAAATCATCAAGGCACAACTGCTCTGTCGTTCGATGGTTGGTACGTTATATAAGAACGCCCTGCTCGATGAAATAGAAAGAGCATTTAGCCTGTATTACGACCGACGAGAAAGTGCATCGGAGAGTGAGAAAGATGCCTACGACACTTTTGCCGAACACAGCATATTCTATCACCTCCTTTATGAGGGATTCCCCAACGATGGAAAAGACTTAAACATTTACTAAAAACGAAACGAATATGAAAGAACAAAAGACATTGACACTCGCCAACCTGCAACAGTGGGTGGAGGACTGGGTACACAACTGCGAACTGAATCACAAAGACCCATCGGAGGTTGAGTTGATCATCAAGGATTCTACGGAGCGTCACGAATACCGTCCGTTCAGCGGTTTCCTCGCATGGGGCAGCGACGGCACGACAGTGGGTATCGAGTTCTTCCGCTCCGACATCATTACGTTTGAATCCAAGGACGAACGCCCTGCCGTCGGTGAGTATTGGAAGAGCCGTGGCGCATCGACGTTCGATGTGTCTGGTTTCATCACATCCAAGGCTGCTGGACTGCGACTGCTTCGAATGGTGCGTTACATCCTCGATACCGACGAGCCGAAGACGTGGCTTGACTACCGCGAGTATGAGCCGAACTGGATTCAGTTCAAATTCTCTGCCGAGGAGTTCGACGTGGAGAAACTCGACGAGATGAGCCGTGCCAATGGCGGCATCATTACCGAGCAGATACTGCGTGACTGTATTAAGAAAGTTGATAAGGAGGGCTGACTATGAAGGACAAAATTATCATCGGCATTATCTTTATCATATCATTTGCTATCGGTTCGACGATTGGCAACGTGATAAGTTATTTCATCTGGCCACCAAAACGCCACCTCTGCCAGTGCGAATACTGCAAGACCGTGCGTCAGCGCGAGGCAGTCGAAGTGATAGATAGCATCATCCACGAACGAATTGTGATTAACGTCAATAAGGAGGATTAACGTATGGAGAACGAAAGATGTCTACTGGGTCTGTATGTGCATCCAGAAAGCGAGTACCGCCAGAACATACAGGAGCCGTTCCGTCAGGACGGCAGGATATGCGCCACCGACGGACGTGTACTGATACGCATCGCCGAGGGACTGTGCGAAGAGAAATACACCGACATGCCCAACGGACTGAAGCCGGTGAACACCAGCAAAGTCATCCCGCAGAAGAATACGTGCGAGACGGTCACGGCTCTGATGCTCAACAAGGCATTGGAGAAAGCTCCCGAAGAGAAGGAACGCAAATGCCCAGAGTGTGGCGGCAGCGGACAGGTGGAGTACGAATATCGCGACCGCTACTACGACCGTCACACAATAGAGGGCGACTGCCCGGAGTGTGAAGGCACGGGCGAAGTGGGTGACTATACGCCTATCAAGTACCAGTTCACGATTCACGGCCATGCCCTGAGCTACAACCACCTGAAGACGCTGTTGCGCACGATGGCCTATCTGAATACCGACAGCCTGCGACTGCGCCACTTTCAGAAAGGCGAAGGTGATTTGCAGGCGTTGCTCTTCGATGTTGAAGGTAAGGATATCGAAATCCTTGCCATGCCCCAGCTGAGAGACGAGAATTTGAAAGAGATTAAAATAACCGTTAAGAAGGGCTGACGATGGACGACAATAGTTTTATCGACATCAAAAAGATGCAGGAATGGATCAAACGCATCGACCGCTACGAGTGGTATAAGTGCGATTTACGCCGAAAGCGTCTAAATCGTAAGAAAGGGCGTGACCTGTATCACGGCATCTTGGCCTACCGTCGGCGTGTCGGTCAGCATGAGGACAGACTGAGTTTCCGTGGCGTGGCTGAGATGTACGACAAGCTACGCATAAAGGTCATCCGCCAGCATCCCGAACTGGCCGAGAAGATTCCAGACCTCTATATACGATTCCTCAGTCTGCGCTTCCCGCCTCACGAGTTCGAGGCACAACTCTACGCTAAGCCGAAACCGCTAACCGAGTCGATAATGGACAGGTTCTACCACGACCTCAAAGACATGCGGATAAAGGTGTCGCCAATAATGGCCGGGGAGTTAGCCAGAACGTTCGACGGCAAGGACGCGGTATTGGCTCGGGTGAAAGAAGTAGAGCCGACGGATGCAGTAGTATCGTTTGCGTTGGCGATGTTAAGAGACGAAAAAAAGAGTAATAACAAATAATGTTTTAGCGATATGAAAGAACAGAAAGTAACAATCAACTTGCTCAGCAGCCATCAGTTGCAGGAGCAGATGAAGCCCGAGGAGATAGAGACCATCTACCACGGCAAACCGACGGATGCAGATATCCTGACCGTCGTGACAACGAAAGGTATTAAGCACTTCTGTGACGAAGTGGAGTTTGTAACCGACGGCGAAGAGACAATGCAGGACGGTACAGAACCGTTCAATGTCGAGGGGCTGCGCTGGCACCCGATGAGCGATCCGATGCTGCCTTGGCATACTTGCCTGCTGGTGCATGAAAAGTCATATTGCATCGTTCGCCGCCACGACGACGGGCGAATGTTTGAGATTACCAACAACATTGAGATCAAGGAGGGCGACCCGTTTCACCTGATTAAGTGGATTGACCTCGGCGACATCGCAAAACGATAGAGGCTAAATATGAGAACAATACAGATTTCAGAAGAGGACTACGAGTTCTTGAAGGACTTGCAGCATGAGTTGAATACCCAGGAGAACGACGGGCAGGCCGACCCAATCTACTGGAGCGTGATGGATTACATAACAGAGGGCGTGCCAGACGGCTGTGGCGATGCCTACGTTTACATGGGCGATGGCTGTACGATGTCGTTGGAGGAAGCCGTGCAGTACGTCGATGAAAACCTGAGCTACTACCGCGAAGAGCTGCGAGAGAAGTGGGAAGACGTGGACAAGAACTGTATGAACAGCGTCGTCGATTTCATCCACGAGGACATGGAAATCCGCGAGTGTCGCGTGGTGTGGATGCAGGAGAAGGAATTTATCTCGCATGAGACGGGCGCTTTCCTCACTAAGCGTGCCTGCAAGGAGTATATCAAGTTGTTCCACTACAACCACTCGAAGCCGCACACCTACGCTATGACGGCCTACCGCAACTTCGAGTTAGAGCGCCTGCTGAAGATACTGCGCAATGGGTTGGACTTTACACCAGCCACGGATAGCATCTGGCACTCTATCGACGAGAAGGCCGACAGCAGCAAGTTCGTGGTGCTCTACGATGTGGAAGGCGACTACATGAGTCCCGCAAGCAGATGTATTTTCGGTTTCGATTCAATGTTCATCAATGCAATGAACAAGAAATACGGGGCCAATTACACGATGTGGGCTTACAAGGACGACTTGGCACCAAAGAAGGAGGCAGATGTATGAAAACGGAACTGACTTGTGAGATACTGGAGCGTAACGGTTTTGTGCATAGCCAGGAGACGGAATCGCTGACGATTACGCATAAGCTGCACTATCAGCAAGAGTCGGTACGCATCCGTGCCTGCTTCGACTACTTCAAGGACAAGTGGATGATATACGCACTGTCATTCTTGGGTTATGCTCGCACGGTGCAAGACATGAACAAGTTGTTGAAACGAAATAATATTGATAAGGAGATAAAGGCATGACGAGATACACAGTTTTTCTACTACAGCAGGCATATCCCGACAAAATCAAGATATTGAAACATAAGCAAGATGACGGCATTTATATCGAGTGCTGGCTGCTCAACGAGGACAAGACTCCGCACATGATGTTGTTTGATGGCGGTCCGTTCCAGAATGAACTTGCGATAGATAATACTATTGACAAACTATTGAAGATTAAACTTGAAGAGAACTGATTATGACAAAGGAAGAATTAGAGAAGATTGAGACCTCGATGACGAAGGAGCAAATCATTGAGAGTGCGAAGACGCTGCGACCAGTGGCTGAGTTTAGGAGAGTTGGCGGCATGATGTTCTGAGTGGATGGTGGCAGGATTCATACGTGGTCCTATACATGGGATTTGAAACGCCTGAAGCCGACGGGATTTCTGCGAGAGTTGGGACGCATCAAGACGTACCATAACGGCACCCGCTTTTTCTTCAAACCGTCGGTTGATGAATGTGTCTGTCAGTGTCCTTACCCAGATGCCACGGCCTTTATGATAGCGCCATGCAGCGCATCCTACGACTATGAACTTGACTACTGGGAGGCTGAGACTATTTACTATGCTGGCACCATGCCAGACGATATCAAGAACAGAGAAATTGAATGGTGAATATGGCAAAATTTGTATATTGCAACTTCAACCCCAAACAGCTACACACCAACGACTGCCTGGTAAGAGCACTGGCTTATTTCTTTGGCGTGTCATGGCGCAAGGCTTTCCTTGATATCATCGAGTGGTGCGCAGACCGTTGCTGGGTCGATTGGAACTACCGTAGCAAGTATAACGTTTATCTCGCTGAGCGTGGCTTTGAGCGCCATAAGACTCCAAAACGTGGTATGACAGTCGGCAGGTTCTGCGACGAGTTTTCTGAAGAAGGGAAGGTTTATATGGTGCAGGTCAAGCGACACATGACCATTGTTCACAACAAGGAAATCAACGATACATGGGACTGCTCCAATAGAATAGTGGAATATTACTGGGTTAGATAATTGAGAGGAGGACTGAGTATGGATATCCAGGAAGGCAAGACGTATTACTTTTACGATGACAGAGCGACGGATGATGTCTGCAAGGCTCATGTGTTGAAGATGCTGCCGCATCCCGAGCGAAAGGACGACAGGCTTGTGGTCTATCGGTGGTACGGCAAGCATAAGCAGCGTTGGTGGTACGGTGTGACGAGTATCAGCCAGCAAGACATGTGGGCTGGATACTGCGAAAAGGTCGTAGCCCACAGAAAGGAGCGTCTTAAGGAGTGCAAGCGGTGCGGCCAGTGCGGCTACTTCATGCGCTATGTCACCACGGGCGGAGAGCCCGACCACGACGGCGACTGTGGCAGTATCGAAATGAACAAGGAGTGCAACGACGGCGTGAACCCGTTCAACCAAGACGATATGTATCTCCTGCAGGTGGACGAGAACGAGGAAGCCTGCGGTCTCTTCAAGAAGAACCGCACACGGCGCGTCAAGGAGTATATCAAGAAACATCCTGAGTTCTATGTGCAATCGTCATGCTTCAAACCAAAACCAGTAAGATAATTATACAAAGAATAAGACTATGGCAAAATCAGAAGATGAAAGACTGTGGGGAGTGACGCTGTCGATGGCAGCGAGAGAACTCCCGATGACGCTGAGTGTAGTCAATCAGGTGTGTCAGCAGATCAACCTGCGTTGCAACGAGCTCGGCACAGAGAAATTGAAGACCACTCCAGAGGGCTTGCGACTGACGCACCTGCTGACGATGGTCGGTGGACTGAAGTACATGATGGAAGGCGTTGACGGCGTTCTGAACGCGCTATTGATTGACCTGCTGAAAGATTTTAAGGAGGACTACGGATGACAGAACAAGAAATCAAACAGTACCTGGAGCAGCAGCAAGAGGAGACGAAGGCCACCCTTTGGGGAAGCACCGTGAAGTTCAAGCCGTACTTACTGGAGAAAATCTTCGGAGACGGCATGAAGCTGATATATTTCGGCACGCTTGACGACCGTCCTTATTGGTGGCTCGTCCGTGTGGACTCTCACGCTGATGACGACGGCTGGGAAAACTTCAACTCAGAAGAAATCTATCAGGCCATTGAGGAAGAGTGCGGCTGTCACGAATATGACGAAGAGGCAGATGTGGATGAAGACGGCTACGACAAATACGGGATCAAACGCACACAAGGCGATTATCCCGAAATAGAATCAGATTCAAGTCCGCATTGGGGAATTATTGCCGATCTCGCAAAAGGTGTTGATAAGTACGGTTGTCCATTGAAATTAGAAACCAAGGAGGACTGACTATGGACGATTATATAAAAGCCACTGACGAGTTGCCGAAAGAATTTACTCCAGTATGGGTGCGGATAGGTGGGCGTCGGCCAAGGAAGATGTACCGTGTTGGTAAAACGTTCTTTTACTACAACAAAGTATTGGCTAAGAACGGTAACTATTCAAGCATCGGTGAAAGTGTTTTATGGCGATATTGTAGAAAACAAATATAGAAGTGATATGGCAAACAAGAAATTATCTATGAACGAGGTGGAAGCCCTCGTGAAGAATGTGTTAATTAGAGAGGACAGCACGACTGTCCTGAGTGTTGAACCAAGCAGCAGTGGCGATTATTGCTCTGTGATATTGGATGGCGATGTGATGCTGGAGACGCTGCGAGTATTAGCCAAGACCGTAGGTGATGAGCCTATTATCGGTGGCGAGGATAGCGGGCAGATCAACCTGTTCTTCCTCATTCCTGATGCTGACGAGGTAGGCAGTGGTGACGATGACGATGAGCGGGAAGAGGAAAGAAAGCCTGCCATTCCCGACTACATGCGCCACAAGGACGAGTTCTGCGATTCGGAAGACGTGGTGATCCCTGGCACGGAAATGAATTGCAGTAACACGGAGCAGTGCGAGAGAATTAAGGCATGGATGAAGGAAACGGGCCACTACCCGATTGTGTACGTCCGACTTGATGACGGCCTGCATGTGGAGGTGAGCGACATCTACGACCGCAAGGTGAAAGATGTGTTGGAACGTGAAGAGGTAGTAGGCGGTGATGGACGCAAATATAAGATTGAGAACCCTGACGACCTCTTGGCCATTGGTAGCAGCATCTGCGTCCGTGCCACTTGCATCGAAACTGGTCGCAATGATGCTTACGATTTGGACTTCTTTGTGTAAGGAGGAGTGACGGATGACGAGTGAAGTGTTTAATGTGGACTGTATGGAGTATATGCGCGGTGTTCCTGACAAGGCGTTCGATCTGGTGTTGGGCGACCCGCCGTATGGACTCTATGCCAGCAAGCCGAAGAAGAAAACCGATGTGGTGAAGCAGAAGAACGGTCGCGTGCTGACTGCCAGGTGTAACGACTACGGCAAGAAGAACTGGGATACGAAGATACCGCCGCAGACGTTCTTCGACGAGTTGCGCCGCATCAGCCGACATCAAATAATCTTCGGTGCCAACTATTTCGGACTGCAGGGCGGCATGATTGTCTGGGATAAGATCAACGGTGACAGCGACCAGATGGGATGTGAGATAGCCTACCAATCGTTCAATACTCGCACGGACATCGTTCACTTTATGTGGAACGGAATGATGCAGGGCATATACTGTGGCCGCGATGCGGGCAAGGCAATGGTTCAGCAGGGTAATAAGACCCTGAACGAGAAACGTATCCATCCGACGCAGAAGCCCGTTGCGCTATATGCCTGGCTGCTGAGAGAATATGCCAAGAATGGCTGGCGCATCTTCGACCCGATGATGGGCAGTCAGTCAAGCCGTATCGCCGCCTATAAGACCGGCTTCGACTTCGTTGGCTGCGAGATAGACAGGGAGTATTTTGACAAAGGTTGTGAGCGATTCGATGCGGAGTGCCTGAACCGCACAAAGATACCCACAGGCCAGATTGTCGAGCAACTATCACTATTTTGAATATAAAGAAAGAGTAGCCAAACTGCTCAATAGTATTAACAATAAAAGTATCATTTATGCAAAACTTTGATGAATTGGCTGAGGGGTATCTCGGCCTGGTAGAGAAACAGAAAGAGAGTGAGGGCAAGGCCGTTGACAGCTTTACCCGTGGTGACATGGAGACGTGCTACGTCAGCGGGGCACAGTCGATGGAGCAGTTGCAGGAGGGCTTCGAAGGCACCTTCGGGCAGGCCATCGGCTCGCTGAAGCACGGCTTCCTGGTGCGCCGCAAGGGGTGGAACGGCAAGGGTATGTTCCTCTTCATGCGTCCTTGGGACTCGCTGAAGGACGAGTTTATCATCGACACCGTGAAGTCGCTTCCCTTCAACTTCAAGGAGTGGGTCAAGGCGCATCCCAACGAGTCGGGTGAGCGATTCTTTACCCAGTACATCTGCACGAAGGCTGCCGACGGCTCCGTTGTCAACGGCTGGAATGCAACGCAGGTTGACATGCTATCCGAGGACTGGGTGCTGGTTGATCCTATGAAGTAATCCACCAAAAGGAATAAAGGCCGTCCCGTAAGGGTGACACTCCGCGAGAAGCATCGGCGAAGCTGAAACGCCATAAACACAGAGCATATATGTGATGCACGGCCTTTTCCTTTATGTTGAACAAGAAAAGAAGGACTAATTATGGGACGCATTTATTTAGACTCACTATCTGCAGGCACACGACTTGCGCTTAAAGGCATGAGATACTCTTTTACGCTGCAGTCTTCAGAAAGAGATGGCGACAGGTGCATCTTGCATGGCGAGCACGAAGGAAGAAATATCCATGTGGTGTGCGCTGTTAGTGGCAGAGGACTTTTAGGTGTGATAAAGATTATAGAGGAGGATTGACGTATGAACTGGTATATCAACAGCTGTGATGGCATCTATAACTCCTTCGACGTGCATTTCACGTCGGAGTGCGACAACCGTTGCAAGCATTGCATCGACGCAAAGTACGACGGCAAGGGTATCAAGAAACCAGATGCCCATGCCATCGCCAAGACAATCATCGACAATCAGGAGGGCTTCGAGGACGTGCTGTTCCTCGGTGGCGAGCCGTGCCTGCATCTGCCGGAACTCTGCGACTGCATCCGCATGATCAAGCAGGAGACATGGCTAAAATGCTATGTCACCACATCGGCACCAGCTACCTGCCATAGGCTATACCCGAAGTTCGTGGAACTGCTGGAGATAGCTGACGGTGTGAATATCTCGGTGCAGCACTACCGTGAGGATGTGGCCGACCAGATACGCGGCACACGCTCTACTTACGACCGCCAGGCATTCTATGCCTCGTTGCCGTATAAGCGGAAGATACGCATCCATTTGAACATCGTGCGTCCTTACCTCTGCGAAAAGAATGACATACTGGAGTGCCTGGGCCACTACGACTATATGGGCTTCCCTGTCATCAAACTCTCGGAGTTGCAGCGTGCATCGGACAGCTACGCATCGTTCGAGCAGATTATGGATGTAAAGCTCCCGTCACCATACGCTCACGGCTGTCAGACGTGGTTTAATATGCGGCAGTTCATTGCAGACTATCAAGGCCGTCTGCTGCTGAAACGCTCGTGCTTCCTGAACGAAGAATCATGCAAGGCCAGTCTGATGGACGGTGTGAAGGTGATACGCAAATGTTTTGTAAAACCAAAGCCACAGCACTACGCAGTGGTATATGAAGATGGCTCACTCTCGAACGGGTGGGTATAGTATAAACAAAATAACAACAAGATTATGTGGACAAAGTTTTTGAGAAACCTGATGGCGCAGAACGCGCTGAAGATGAGCCACTGCTCCAGCGGTGGCGGGTATGACGGCGGTTGTCACTGCTCTCATAGTGGCGAAACACTCTATCGCAAAGTAGGCTATGGCCATTGCGCCACCTACGAGCCTGTCAATCATGGTGTCGGACATTGCGGATAGGAGGACCGACGAATGAACTGCACATGCGCCAACTGCCTGAATGCCTACAATTCGCCCTACCACGAACTGCCTCAATGCTACAACAAAGATTGGTTGTATCAGGAACAGGATGCGGACTGCTCAGTACGCCCGGACGAATCGTGTGGCACATGGCAGCGGCGCGGCGAGAATCAGCCGCCCGTGAAATTTCCACGTGCGGTGCAACTGGAATTATTTTAAAGAATAACAACTGAAATAAAAAATGTATGAAGAAAGGCTTACCAATTAGAAATGTTACAATCGATCCGATGGGTGGCGAAATGCGCCATCGGACAGCTGAATACATGAAGAGCATCAATTGTGGCGCACGGTTTTTTGGCGACGATGCCTTGATAAAGGTGACGAATGAGACGTGGCCAGATGGAACAGAAGTCGTGGTGTGTTGTCATAAGGAAGACAGGGAAGCTGTGAGTCGTGTGGTTGAGCAGAAGGGATACAAGATAGCAACCTTTGTCGATGTCGATGATGATTGGCTCGGCGAAATGGTTGTAAAGCGCGGCCAGTATGTTATGACGAAGAAGGAGCCAATCCACTGGAACTTCGCCGACGCTAAACGTCCATTTGGCATTTTTGAATCCGCCCATGAGGCGATGCAACGTGGTATGGCAGTAGCCGACAGTGTATTTTGGAGAAAATCAAACAAGGAGGAAAACGCCAAATGAACCAGATGTATAAACAGATGAATGCCATGCTTGGCAGGGGATTCGGTAAAGATGCGCAGATTCAGGCCCTAATGGCAGCTCAGAAGAACAACAAGCGAACCTTCATTGATCAGAGTCGCTTTGACATGGAGAGGGCGATGGAGTTGACTCGAATGCTGGCCGAAGACGATGAGAACCTTGGCAGAATAATCCATCCGCTGCCATACGCTGAGATTAAAAACGACACCGAGGCTACGTTGAATATCGTGATGCAGGCACTTGGACTCTACACGTTCCCGACAAAAGAGTTGACCGACTGGCTGCACAACGAGATTGATGATGATCCAGAGTTGGAACCTCATTCGGCTATCGAGATATGCTGTGGAACTGGTTGGATTGGTCGCACACTTGGCATACCCATTACAGACAGCCGTATGCAGGAGCGTGATGATATCCGTGAACTCTATCGGCGTGAGGGTGCCATGACCATCAGCTATCCTATGGATGTTGAGCCACTTGATGCGCTTTCGGCCATCCGTAAGTATGAGCCGGAGTATGTTATTGCTTCGTACTGCACGTGTCTCTATGGCACTGGTGGCTCAAAGTATGATAATTCTCTCGGTGTAGATACCCGATGGGTACGCTCACACTGCCGCCGTTTCTATCACATCGGCAATGATGACATTCATAGCCGCGACCCGTTAATGAAGATGCCACATAAGCGATTATCCTTTGACTGGCTCGTTACACGTGGCGACTCTTCAAAGGCAAGGATTTACGTTTGGGAGAATAAAATGTACTAAAGGAATAACAACAATTATGAAGAAAGAAGAACAGAAGATCAAGTATTGCTTCGGGCTTAGCCAGGAGCGTTGCGGCACGGACACGTTTGATACGATTGACGAGCTGCTGGTGTATGCCGAGGATTGCTACAAGAATCCTGATGGCGATTATTGGGATGAAGATATGAACGACTACACAGACGTTATCTTCATAGGCATTGCCTGCGAGGTAGAGCCGAAGGACGTTGCGCCATCGCTGGATTGGATTGCCGACAGCATGACGGACACGTTCTACTCTGAGCATCCGATTGACGATGACCAAGACGTGCAAATTAACAACCGACAGGAGGGTGAAAAGGCATGGGCCGAGTTCGTGACAAAGTATTTCGAGCTGCCTTGCTCGATTACGGCTACGTGGATTGGCACGTATGACATCAAAGAGCACAAGTGGATTGAGCGTTACGACCAAGAGAAAGCATAGCCTATGGGAGTCATGAAACAGCAGGGCTTGAAGAAAGAAGAGTTGACTGAACTGTCAATACAGAAGCGACTCAACCACTTCTTTGCCACACATAAATACAAAGCAGACGGGCTGTATGTGTTCTCGTGGGAAAGCGACAAGCTCATTTGGACGCGAAGCGGATACATCTACGAGTTTGAGATCAAGATAAGCCGCTCCGACTTTAAGAACGATTTCAAGCACAAGAAGGAGAAGCATATCGTGCTGGCATCGACCATCGCCCGCGACAAGGCCAAGGAGATACAGATGTCGCTCTTTGAGGAAAAGGAAAAGAATCATCCTAACCACTGGAGTCGCGAAGCGCTTGAACGTTACTATGGCGATATTGACCAAATGGCTAAAGGCAAGCGGATGCCCAACTATTTCTACTATGCCGTGCCGAATGGGATGATAGAGCCAGACGAGGTACCGCCATACGCAGGACTGATATACATCGATAGAGAGTACCACTATGTGGCGCAGTCGTTCCACATTGTCAAGGAGGCCCCGTGCCTGCACAAAACGAAGTACACCGATGCCGAGCTGAACCTTGGCGAGAAGTTCTATTACAACTGGCAAACCGCACTTCGCAACCTGCACGACGCATGGAAGAGAGCTGAGACAGCAGAGGGAAAGCTGCAGCGAGAGTTGAACCGCCAGCACCACGACCGCACATGGGAGGACCTGGAACGAGACCTGGAATACAACAAGGAGCGTAGCGACCGATACAGCCGATTATACTACGAATATCAGCACAATGCCCTCATCGACCGTCAAGAGATACGATTGTTGCGCCGTGAACTATTGAAGCTCCAACCCGATTTTGACTACAAGGCTATCGAGCAGGAGGCTGAGCGATATCACGGCAAGCGTCATACGCTCGAAGAACTGACATGACAGACAAAAAATAGATAACCCTATTTATAAACCCTTTAAACATTACAACAATGAGAACAAAAACAGCAATTTGGTTTGAGTGCAAAATCCGTTACGAGAAAGTGATGGAAGACGGACTGCAGAAGAAAGTGACTGAACAGTATGTCGTTGACGCATTGTCGTTCGGCGATGCAGAGAACCGCATCGTGGAAGAGATGTCGAGCTACATCAGCGGCGAGTTTGAAGTAAAGGACGTGAAGATGGCCACCTACAAGGAGGTGTTCTTCTGTGATGATGCAGATGCCGACAAGTGGTTTAAGGCAAAGCTCCAGTTTATCACTATCGACGAGAAGACCGAGAAGGAGAAACGCTCCACCGTTTACTACTTGGTACAGGCCGCCTCGTTCGACGGAGCCGTCAAGAACATCAACGACGTGATGAACGGCACGATGATTGACTACAACAAGTCGAACATCAGCGAGACGAAGATCATGGATGTGTTTGAGTACACTAAGAAGGAGTCTGATGGTGAAGACAAAGATTGAGTTCAAACAGTTTCACGACGCTTACGGCAAGGCTTACGGCGAGAAAATCGACCGTATAGCCGCCGAGCGTGCGTGGAAACGACTCAACGACCACGACCGCCGTGCTGCCATTGCCGGCATTGCTGCCTATCGTGACTACTGCCGTAGCAAGGGCATTGCCATGAAGTACCCCAGCGGCTATCTGAACCTGCATAGATGGGAGATTGAAGAGGTGGATAATGGCGTAAGCCAAAAGACTACCGGAACAAAAACGGAACATTCTGATCCAGATGCCCTTGCGGATATGGACGAATGGTAGTAACTTTGCAATGTATCACTAACTCAATAACGACAATGGCGAAACATAAAGACCTGCAGCCGTGGCTCGATTATTTCGATATGCTGCATACTTACGAAGAGAACGGCTTCCTGCTGATGAAGCCTGATGAACACGAGGCTTATGTCACACAGCCTGCACTCTATACGCTGTCGGCGCGCGCTGCACGTATAGCCGTCACGCCCGACAATGCAGAACTGTTGCAACAGCAGTTGGCCGGCGACATGCCTGGCATCCTGCGCCGCCTGCGTACTTACGCCGGGTGGAAGAGTACACAGGGTCGCGGTTATCTCAGTCTGCCGTTCTCACTTCACGTGATTATGCCCGACGCACCTTACGATCCGATATGTACCTTCCTGATGACACGCCGTCGCCGTTGGTGGTGGCCGTTGAGAAAATTGGACTGCATCGAGATTATTCCTTACAAGGATTAGAAAATGGAAGACAGTAGACAGTTTTATCAGGTCATTCATGACCACTACAACCTCCGCACCTCCGACCATCTGGAGCATGGCTATGAGGAAGAAAGCGAATACCGAAAGGCATTGCGTCTGCTGGTTGGGCGATGGCGCGACCGTATTGGCGAAGCTATCGACGAGCGTCACGAGTTCCTACTCCTACGCTTCCATGATACGCCAGGTGGTGTACCCGACGAAGCATGGTTGCCGCGTCTGGTGCTGAAATCTGTTCCGGTTCCCGACTACATGCGTGAAGAAGAGTCCAGTTCTTCAGACAGCATCAATGAAGAACTTGATAAAGCCTTCGGTTTCGATTGAAGGCCCTACCCTACAAGAAAAGACCGCTATCCCTCTCGGACGGCGGTCTTCTCTTTAATAACTAAAAACCTAAAACTATAAATATTACTACTAACCTAAAACAATTTCTGTAATGTCGCCACATCACTTGCCAATGAAAAACACTTCTATTATCAACTAACTATTCATTACTTACATTCTCCTTATCTTCGATGCTTGGCTGCTCTGTTTCCACGTCGCTCATGTTTGGCTGACGTGCGTCGCGGTCAAGCGTCATATTTCCCTGCAATACCTTTCCTGGGTCAATCTCCTTGTAGCCACCGGCTACCGTCAGCTTGCAGACAATAATCATGCCAAAGGGCACTGCGAGCAACAGCGGATAGATGTCCGTCCACCACTCATGCGGAATGGCTCCACCTATCACCATGATCTGATTAACGCCGAATGCCGTCACCATGACGCAGCAACACAGTACCACCAACTGACGGAAAAAGCGGGGCATCTTTCCAACCCAGCGTCCTTTCAGTTCATTGCCCTGTCGTTTTATCTGTTCTCCCATTACAGATCCCTCTCTATTTTAATCCCTTTGTCAGAAGCAAGGATAAGTCTGCTTAGTCCGTTTAAGTCGGCTGCCAAGCCTGATATGCTCGCCTTGACAGACCCGACCTCTTTCAATACGCCAGACTCCATCGCGCTGATGCGGTCGAGGATGTCGTCCTGCTTCTTCGACTGTGAGTCCTGTCGCTTCTGAATGTTTACCAACGTTGTTTCCAAATTCTCTACGGTGTTTTCGAGCACTGCCACACGGACCTTCAGCGTGTGGTTTTCGCGCCACTGCCATACTACGGCTCCAAGAAGTACCGGAATCAGATATGGCCAGATGTCTATTACTAATTGATTCATTCTTCTATGTTTTTGTTTGCAATATACTCATTTGTTGTATCTTCGTCAAGGGCAAGTTGAACCCAATTAACCCTCTAACGCCAACGTTACCGTGAAATCCACATGTGGCATCTGCTGTTTTGTCTTGTCGTAGATGTCGATGCTTTTCTTCGATGCTTCTACGATGACCGGCACATAGCGGCCCTTGTAGAGCATCCACCACTGCTTGGCCATTAGGAACTCCAGCGTCCACCATTCGGCCCAGTCTCGCGTCTGATACCCAGACGACATTCCCCAGCTTCTTCTTCCTCCACTTGCTATTGCCATAAGCGAACGTTCTGGCTTGAACGTCGGACGTCCTGCGCGGGCATACTGCTGTGTTTCCACCGTGATGTTCATATCCTCTTCCATCATTCCGCTGCAGGTCTCTACGGCTCCGCGACGGTTCACGAACAGGAAGTCAACATACGGACGGTAGTCACGCAACACAATGGGTGCATGGGCCGACTGTCCGTCTTCAGCCGTAATGGCTTTCGATGGGTAAAACAGCGAGCGCGTTGCACCCTCCTGTACATCTACCCACGATGTGATGCTATCCTCTCCTACCAGCTCAGGTGAACTGGTTGGCTTCGTGCTGGCATCGCCATTACGCAGATTCGTATGTTCCAGATGCGACACATCGGCATCTTCCTTGTTTGCGATCAGCGAACGCTCCATCTCCGTCATTCCTCCCAACAGGCACTTACCTCCAGGAATCAGTTTATTGCCATTGTCGTCTGTGCATTGCGTCGAGGTAAACACGCCTCCGTCGTCGCTCGAAAGGTATTCGGTGAATATCTCCAGCGTGTACGAACGCATGGCACGCGACTGTTCCTTGGCCGCTACGCTGGTAGCGGTCGTAGCCGCCTGCGCCTTGCCTACTTCATCCGTATAGTCGTAATCGCTCCATATAGCCCGAAGTGCCGACTGGATATTAAACTCTATGCTCGACTGTCTGCCCGTGTCCTGATGGAAGTCGCCCACACGTTTACCGCCATAGTTCACGTACACCCTGACGATGTTAAACGGTGAACTGGCTGGCCATTGGAGTCCACTGATATTGATGATGACGGGAGCATCGGCAAAGTACGTCTTGCCGTTGCCGAACATCCCTGATACTGTTACTATGTTTGCCATAACTTGAAACTAAATATACATAATCTCCATTGTCACATTCCCCAGTCCTGTCTTGTTGTTAACGGAGTACTGCATCTTGCGTATATATCCCGTGATGTCGCCGATAGTCACCTTTTTGTTCTTGTCGATGGCCAGCAACTGTGCCAGTTCCATGCGCACCGTGCGGTTGGCTATGCGGGCGTTTCTGATCCAAAAACTGTACTCCTTGTAGAACTGGTCTATCAGTCCACGACCACGCAGATTCGGATTGCTGATTTCCAGATAGCGGCGGTTGGTGGCGCTCTCTGGCTGCTTCGGGTCAAAGTACGGATTCAGTTTCTCGGCACGCAGTTTCAGCGAGAAGCGTCCGTCCGTAACACCCAGTCCGTTGTCAAGATCACGCTCTGTAGCATAGCCGTAATAGACGGCTCTCAGATAGGCGAGGTCGCTCCAGTTCGGTGGGTTGACGGCATAGATGAGTCTCAGGTTATCGTGGTTCACAAGGTCAAACTGGTATTGGTTCCACAAGTTGAGAATGTATTCTTTTAGTTCTTCTCTGGTGTAAACCGACGGTCCCATATACGAACGGGTGGAAGATGCAGCTATCGGAGTGGCATAGACATTCACGTATCCTTCAGATGGAGAGTTGATGACCAGCTTGTAGTAATAATACTTGGCTTGTCGTGTCAGGTCGCCGCTGACCTCCCATCCTGCGTTGGCAAGTTCCTGCACCGTTACCGGCCATCTTGGATCAAGTATGGTGTTGGCCGTATCAGGATAGCGCGAACGGATTTCCGACTCCGCTTCTGCAGAATCAACATGTATCGTTCCGTTGTAATCCCACTCGTTGCCGTAGTTGTCGCAGGTGTCAGGGTGGGCAGATACATTGCTGCCTGGCATCACCTCCCACGTATTGTTTCCTTCTCCATCGTCCGGGTCAGCCGTATATTCCACGTGCATATCGCTGCCACTGCCGCGCATGATGCCAAGCGTCAGGCCCCAGTCCTTTGTCTCAATGGGTGTCACGCCATCGTCGTTCGGCTCGAAGTTGTCCTGCAGGTACAGTCGGTAGCCTTCGTTGATGTGACCGTCAATATTGAAACTTACGGGCCAGTGGATGTCAAAGGAATCGTAGTATTTATAGTCATGACCGCCTTCGCCATCGTAACCATCTCTTTCTAACAAGACTCTACTTGTAAGATTGATGTTCAGTCCGTTTCGTCTTGCAAACATATCCGATGCAATGGCAAACTCACCAGGCTTGACGATGCCGTCATCCGACGTCATCTTAGAATCGGACCCCGGACCGTGTTTGGCATACAAATCGTCAACACTGTACATTGCATCCGCATCGTCGTATGACTTAATGTTTGGCTGACCTTCCTTTGGCAGGTCTTCCAAGTCTGGACGGCGCGGCCGCATGGAAGCATCAACAAACAAGGCGTATCGCTGCTCCTCAGATTCTCCGTCACGCTGTTTCTCGAAGTTCACATCGTTCATGATCGCTGGAGCAAAGCCAACCTGAATGGTCTCAATCGTTTCCTCTTCGCCCGTGCAATCGCCATCCTCTGCATCCATGTATCCTGCGTACTCGAAGAGCGACGGATGCAATTCGTCGTATCGCTTTGCATCCTTGTCAACCTTGATTCCAAAGGCGTCGCCTGTCTTCGGGTCAACATAACAGGTCTTGTCGAACGCTGACACCTTGTGGATAAGGCTGCCGTAGTCGGCATTCAGATTCCAATGCGAATAGTCGTGTTTGTCGCTGTCGTCAACCCATATTTCCTTCTTGTGCGGCAACTTGTCGGCAAAGCCCTTATAGTAGAATGTCGTGTCTTCGCTGTCTCCGTATGTCATGCGGAAGCCGCGAATACAATTCTCCAGCTTCCCCTCAGAAATAATCTCGCACTCGATATTCTGTACATCATCGCTACGGAAGATGTTACGCAGTAGCACAATGCGGACGCGCTGATAGTTGTCGGTAAACAAGAAGCGCACGCCAAAGCCACTCTCTATAGCCTTGATAACCTCGCTGATGTCCGCGTTTGGGAAACATTCGCTGGTGGCAATGGCATCGTGCAGGTAGCGGTTTTTTGCCAATGACTTATTACCGTTATATCCGTCGTAGTATGCCCTGACAGAATCGCTCATACCTGCTACCTCCTTCACTTTAACAATAATTCGGTCAATTTGAAGGTTTTCTATTTTCCTGTCAATGGCTATAACATCTTCCGGTGCAACGTCATTATGGTCGTATGAAGGTGTTCCGACGGTGATTCCAGAACTTGTAAAACCACAGTCTTCAGGCTTTGTGATTTTCTGCGGGCCATTGAACCTCTTGCCATCCTTTTCGCCGAAATATTCAGGAACCAAGTCACCGCCACTTCCGAACTGATACTTCCCGAGCGACCAGTCGTATTTGTTCGGATTACGCAAATACTTCGGCTCTTTATAGGCACAGTTGGTGTTTACAAAGAACAGTCGGCGAAGGTCTTCAACGTCCATCATCTGATTTTCGTCGATATGAATACCGAGGTGTTTCATCAGTGATTTGATCCAGTAGATGACGAAGAAATTAGGCGCAGAGTTTACGCGGTTGGCAGGCATCACGTCATAGCCGCGTTGCGCTTCCGGCTCGCTTGCGTAATCGTTATAGGTGCTTCCGTCCTGGTTCTTTTTCAAGTAGCCGGACTTCTGATAGCAGAGGGCAATATTGCAATACGGGTGTGCATCGTCGTATGGCGTGTCGGTGTTCAGACAGTTTATCTCTTCATCGTTGACACCTGTCTTCCAGTTGTCGAACTTTCCTTTCGGGAATACCATTCGCGGATATTGCTGAACAGAATTGCCGTCTTCTTCACCGTCAAACGAGAAGGGTGTCAGCTCTGGATCTTCATCGCCAATCTCTACGGCATGAACCGTATGCGTAACGACCGATGGGTACGATGTGCTGCCGTCAGAGAATACAGCAGAAGCCGTGAGCTTCAAATTGGTACATGCCCAACGTTTGCGCCACAATGCCACGCCAATTCTCACGTCGCTCATCATCGGCACCTGGTTTGCCTTGGCACCCTCTATCATCTCGTCGAAGGTCTTCTGGCCGCTCTCAAAGCCTACGTCCACATTGCCCTTTGCATCCACTTCCACCTCATCGTCCAGTTTCAGATAGCCATAGTAGAGAGCCACCTCCTCTACCCACAAACGCGCCCGGCGCTTGTTGATCTGCTCATGCAGACGACTCCCGTGCATGTCACCTGCCGTGCCGAAGATGTGGGCATTGGCACGGACGTTCAGCGTAAACGAATGGCTCCACACGTCACCGCTGGCGAAGACTTCGCTGGTATCGGTAATCGTGATGCTGGCATCCTCTGGCAGCCAGGCAAATTTACTGCCCGTGCCTTCGAGGTCGAAGATTTCAAGTCTGAGATGTTCCATATTTATATTTATTTTCCTCCAATATCGTCATTCCGCACACAAAAGTCAAGGGCAAATAGCATCGGTTCAGGTTGCCCTTGACTTTATTTCTCCTATATAGTATATTGCGGGAAAAAGAAAGATATGCCCCGCACCTCTGCCGTACACTACATAGCGCCCTCTGCCATCAGCATTACGCCGAACGCCAACAGTTCGGCTAACGACCTTGCTGTCTTTGTGGCCCGTGGTGCGAAAATCAAGGTGTACAGTCAGGGTATTGTTGAACTGGGCTGGGAAGACGGCACCTTCCAGGAATGGACGCTTCGCGGACGTAACCGACAGTTGACCGACAACACGAAGCCCTATACCATCTATGCCAGACTGCCGAAATCGAACAAGGCGAACGGCTATCTGGTGTTTGCACAGAAAGACCGTCGCGATGAAGGTTGGCAGGACAGGTACTGCTACGTGACACAAAACGGTCTGTCGCCGCAGTATATCAGCGGCAAAGGCGGTGCCAGCGTGAGGGACAACATGAACTGGTGGATCAAGTTGGGCGAGGTCAGCCTGCCTGAGAACAACCAGCGTACCGTTACGCTCGACACGGGTATTCTGGGCACCGACCAGTATAACAACGACTGGAACCTGAACCCTGACGAACTGCCGCTGCGCATCGAACTCGACTGTAGCATCGACAGCAAGGATGCGGGCAACCGCCCCTACGTGGAATGGGGACAGGAGCTGATTATGCGCGCCCGTCTGGTGGAAGGCTGGACCGACACTGATGTGGCCCGCTTCGACCACTGGGAGATTCGCCGTAATACAGGCGACGATACCGATGATGCCCGCTGGAACGCACTTGACCGTTCGACAGGATTCGGTCGCAACGGAAACATCACCCTGAGTCATGCCCGTGGTGCGGGCGACGATTTCAACGGAGCGGTATCAACCACCTTTACCATCATCGCAATGGGCACGACCGACGAAGGCGGTTCTTCTTCGTCGGATTCGTCGTCTTCATCATCTTCCTCTTCATCAAGCAGCAGCGACGGGCTTGTGCCTATTGCTGCCACCACCCTGAACGTCATGACCGAGACGGTGGAGCAGTATGCGCTGGAGCTTTCTACCAGCGTCGCCTCATACGACCCGACCACAGACGTATATAGCCCCATCGACGGCATCAAGGTCTGCATCCGTGCCACCGACCAAAAGGGCAACGTGTTCAAGCTGACACGCGGACAGATGGAAAGTGCCGCACTGGCCGTGCAGTATGCACTGGCCGACAGCGAGGCATGGACTACGATGGAGTTCAATGGTGCCGCCACCGAACTGGCTGAGTCTGTGCTTGACATCCGCGTGTTCTACGCCCATCAGAATGTCAACATGCGCATCGTGAAGGTGGTACCAAACAGCGATTCCGACAGTTCGACAAGCAGCAGCTCCGACAGCAATCCAAGATTGGTGGAACTCTACCGCACACCCATCGCCTTTGTCCGCAATGGTGAGGATAGCCGTGAGCGAGAATGGATCTACCTGCGCTCTGAAGGCCCGCTGACATTCGGCGAAGACCCCGAGGGCAACCTGCTGCCCGCTCTGATAAGTGGTGGTGAGGTGGAACCGGCTGGTGCAGCCACCGGTCTTGACACCAACAAGCAGCAGGACGGCTGGGTGCCAAATGGCTGGTGGGACGAGATGCAGGGCACCGACGATACTTACCATTACGAGTACGGAGCCTACCGCGACTGGATACGCAACGAGGCTTCCAGCAGCTCTTCATCGAGCGAAAGCAGTACGTCGGACGACGAGCGTTCTGGCGGTCATTGGGGCGAGTTCACCACACCGCGCATCTGGAGCTACTATGCCGAGGACGCCGTCATCTACCGCTGCCGATGGACGCTCAACGGCGTAGAGGTGTTCCAACTGAAGGCCGCCTATAGCGGAGCCTTCCGTGGCACGCTGCCGTTGGTGGCCACACTGATGAAGCGTGTGGGAAACAACCCTGAGCAACAGGTAACGGCTACCTCTTCCATCGTCACCGTCAACTTCGACGGACTATCTGCCGAGTCGCAGCCGTCACCCTATAACGTCACCAATCCGCAGTTCACCATAGGCAGCGGTGAAGGACAGCATCCTGAGTTCGTGCCGTTCCTGAGCAATGTCGCCCTGAGCGCCATCAACATCACCTTCAACGTCGGAGGCGAACCACATGTGTTCAGCATCCCCGTCATCCGCGAGGCCGACGAAGACTCGGTGAAGGACACCATCGACCAGTACGGCTCGACGCTGTTCCTCTCGAAGCTCCACGATGACATTGCTGCCGGAAAGATAACCTTCCAGGATATCGCCATGTTCCTGCAGGGCTTGAAGATTGGCGGTGCCAGCAGCCTTTACGGCATTACTGGCAGCGGCAATGCCTCCTTTGCGCAGATTGTCTTTGATACAATCCTGAAATCGTTCGGTGCCAACCCGAGCTTCATCGGCGGCAACGGCATCCACATGGATGCGTCCACCGGCCATATCGCCACCGACTCGCTCGATGTGCGCGGCTGGATGCGCATCATGGAGCTGATCATTAACCGCCTGCAGCTCATGGAAAGCGACTACTCGTTTACCGAGGGCGCAACCACCGAGCACTTCGACATAGGCCCCAACGGCAACCACATGACCGTCACCGTGCATAAGGAGCACGACAATGACTACCTGCCGTTCTATCCTGGCGACATCCTGTATGCCAAGATCAACGACCTGCTGCCTGCAGGACAGGTGCCAGACGGTCATACCGCCACAGAACACGGCTCGTACTACACCGTGTGGGTTCGCGTGCTGAGCACCAACATGAACGACAATACAATGGTCCTCGTGCCTTACCTCGGACGTAATGCCGAAGGGCCGATAGTGCCGGGTGCCGTGAACTTTACGCCGCAGGGAATGGGAATCAGCGGGGCTGGCGCACCGGCAGGCAGCGATTTCTACACCTCCTACAACGAGGCGCTGCAAGCCGAGTATGCACTATACCCGGAAGGCTATGACAAGGCCATCACATTTACACGACACGGCAACGTGGCCGACGGCATCGACCCCGCAACGGGGCTGCCCTCTGCCAGCATACTGTCTTCGCAGAAAAACCGCCAGCAGGCATGGGTACTGTCTACCACCGACAAGCGTCTGACATTCTTCTGGAATGTTGACAAGCCAATCGTAGATGAAGACAACTACGCCCTGTGTCTGGGCATACTGCCACAGCTCAGCTGCCTGCCTTACGACTCGAACGGAAATCCCGTATGGAACGTAGACATGCCGTCGTTGTTCGTCAACACCGTCTTCTACAGTCACATGCACCGCATCAACTGGCCTGCCAAGGTTGTTAAGGAAGACCGTGGGCAATGGACGGCTACGCCAAAGGCAACCTATACTGGCGTGACGGGAACGCGGACACCCGACGGAACGCTTGACAGTGCCATAGCTACAGCACTCGGATGGACGGGCACGTCGCCACTCTCGTTTACGGAGGGTCAGGAGATTGACGAACCCTATCACTTCAAGGCCATCACCCGCAACCGCTGGATCAGCATGCGCCTGTCTGCCGCCCATAACAGCCTCTCAGACGCCAACCTTTATAAGAAGATGACGAAGGAGTGGACTGAGGAAAACGACCTGGAGACCAGCCGCGTGTGGAATGGTGGGAAATTGTGGGAAGCACTTGTAGACTGTCCATCCCAGCAGCCTTCATATAACAGTTCACAGTGGCAATATATTTCCGGGACTGGAATATGGGATATGCAGTTCTGTGATGCCAACGGTTATCCGTACACCAATGTCATTCCGGCCTGTCCTGGCTATGTGAACCTGACAATATTGCCAAAGGTGATGTGGGGCGATGACGATATGAGTTCAGAAGTGACATCGTGGGCCTGGCATAAATATTTCGCTAACGGCGCGGAAGATACGGGATGGGGTGCTCTTCATGCCACCAGACAGATAACAATCACCGATGCGGATATGCCTGCTGCATGGAGCCGTCAGAACCCCGTTATCTTTGAGTGTGTGGCAACGTTAAATGGCGTTGATATTCAGATAGTAAAGACTGTTGGATTTGGAACGTAAACAGAAATAAATATGAAAAGAATAAATGCAAGCCAGATGAACGTCGATTCCCTCTACTCTCCGTTGAGCGAGATGGTAGAGATGGTATGCGTTGGTGGCCGTTCGCTTGAGCAATGGTACTATGTGACTGCAGGATTGTGGTCGCCGAATCGCCGCACGGTTCCTCTGACGCTGCGCCCGACGGTAAACGTGACCGACCCGGACACAGGACGTGCATACACGCCGACGTTGACAGGTTCCCTATGGTACTACCGTACACATGGTGCAAGCAGTTGGACACAGATAACAAACACGACTGAGAGTGCCGATGCACCATTCACGAAGAAATCAAATCACGATCTGGTTGTACGTGCCAATTTTACTGCTGAGATACGCTGCGACCTTGTGTATGCAGACCCTCGCAACGGGCTCTCCGTAAACACTACCGTTTATGCTACAATCATCACCAACGAGGATTCTGACTCTGTTTACAACGTGCATATCACGACAGATGCAGAAGGCTATGAGTTTTCTCCGCTGACAGAGGACAGTTCTTTGAAGACGCTTCATGCCCATGCGACGCTTGGTGAAAGCAACGTAAGTTCACAGGTCATTTTCCAGTGGTACACTTTGCAGAACGGTCAGGAAACCCTGATCGGCACAGATGACCCTGCATACGTTTCAGGTCAGGGTACGGCGACGCTCACTATCAATGCACTGTTCGCAGAGAAGTTCCCGATCATACTACGAATAAAGCGGAACAGCAATGCTGACTTAGAGCCTTGCCGCGACCAGATCGCAATAGTATGGCGCATACCGAATATGACAGGTGAGGTGTATTCTCCGCAGGGAGCAGCCGTAAAGCCAGATACAGGTGGGCAGATGGAATTTCTGCCCATCTACCATACGTCGCAGGGAACGCTGCCAGACCAGAAGGTGCGCGAGAACCTGCGCATCAAGTGGAGCCGACGTAACTCGGCAGGAGCATTCAGTAGCGTTGGCTGGGGATTTAACAATCTTCAACAGGTGAACGATTTGAGGACAAACGGACAGACATCAACGCTAATGCAGGCCGAAGCCTACTTGCGCGGACCGTACAGACAGGTTGTGTCTGGTAACAAGGGCGTCACCATCACCATCGACGGAACCACCTATAATGTTGTGGAGCGTGAGATAGAAGACGAATAAACGATAAGGAGATATAAGATATGATAGACGATACCATCTACCTGGCCACCGCTAATGTGGCACAACGCGCAGGAGTCTATGAGACAGCCTACCAAGTAAAGGACGGTCGCTTTGTGGTTGACCGTAATGACATACGCCGCATACGATTGACGGGCGACGAATATCTGACAGGAATACAGGGTATTGAGAAAATCAGTCAGCAGCAGGCAGAGGTGCTGATTAGTGAAAACCACTACCGTCGCGCCGGCGACCCAAACGATAAAGAGGAGTAACGACTATGGGAGTAATATCAAGCCAATTCATTGTGACAGCCCTGGAAGACGGCTCGACCATCCACGGCTCGTTGAGCAGCGACAAGACGCTGACGCAAATTGTAGGCACCTCCGTTCAGCCAGATTGGACGCAGGCTGCAAACCAGCCAACCATCACCCTGCGTGTGATGAAGGGTGCATCGTATCTGACCGCCCAGCAGTACAAATGGTATATCAACGGCACGGAAATCACCGACAGTGATAGTCGGTTCCAGAAAGGGACTACGACAGTCAACGGCATCGTATGCCCTACGTTGAAAATCGTCCAAAACCTTGGAGGCCCAGGCAATCAGGACCTTGACATAATCACTATCGCCGGAAAAGTGGAGTCGAACGGTGCAATGATAGACTTCTCCGCTGGTATTGAAGTGAAGATATCGCGTTCTACCGGTTCGGGATACGTGCCTTCATTGGGCTTTGTAAACGGCAAATCGTGGATTGACACGTCTGGTGAGCGCATCTGCATATATGGCATGCTGGCCACTGAGGAGGGAGCGGTAAGCGGATATACCTGCCGTTGGTACAAAAACTACGACACGGAGATTACTGCAACAAGCGGCACAGGTTCTTATGTAAGCACCGTTACCATCGGCGGTGTGACCTATCCATGTCTTTATCTGGCAGAAGGAGACGTCGATGACTTTACCGTGTTGAGATGCGAATACTATATCAGCGGTACATTGGTAGCACAGGAGACCGCAAATATTGATGACGAACAGGATCCTGACCGCATGTATATCACCTATGGTGCCAACAGTGCAGCCTATGAGGGTACGCCTGCGTCGCTGAAAAGCGGCAGCGTGACGTTCAATATATGGGTGGCAGGCAACGACGATCCTGCTAATGCAGCAATCATGGCAAAGTACACCAGCTATAAGGTCATGCTTCTTGACAGTCAGGGGAACGTCATCACTGGCTCTGTTTCCGGATTTGATGCAGCCGACGCACAGGGCTACCGCACTCTTCCGGTCAGCAGTAACAAGACGTCGGCCACCATCAGTTATGAACAGGTGGTATCTTACGGAGGAAAGATAACAGGTATCGTTAAGGCTTCGACCACATAAGAAATAAAAATATGGCAGGAAAGACCATAACATCACAGTTTAGCGTCACCAGTGTAAAAGACGGTAATCCTGGCACTCCTGGAAAGGACGGCAACGGCATCGTAAGCACGGTCCGTACATACGCCATCAGCGCCAATAGTACGAGTGCAAACGACACCGTAGCCCCGAGCGACATTAGCTCGTGGGCGGCTGTAAGCCCTGCAGTGACAGAAGCTAAGCCATACCTTTGGGCAAGGGAAGTGGTGACTTACACAAAATCAGACCCGACGGTCAAATACTACTGCATCGGTGCGCGAGGTGCCAACGGTGTTGATGCGCAGGATATCGAGTGGGTGTATGTGCTCACGACGGATAATGTTGCGCCTGTCATTGTCGCTGAATCAGGCAACGACTATCTTTCTGACGATTACCTGCCGCTTGCAAAAGTAACAAGCGGGAGAATCAAGGGAGGTTCTGAAGGAAACGCAAACACAAATGTAAGATGCACAGACGATCCGCAGGGTGTTGACTCGACTTGGAAATACGAGTGGGAAATCAAACGTGAGAAGGGCCCTGCCACCAACGGTCATCGCGCATGGGTAGCCTACAGCGGTACGCTAACGCTGCACAATCAATACGTGACAAGTCCATATTTTGCAGACATTGACAACGAAATGGTCAGCGTGGCGTGCAGTTATGAGGGTAAGACTACGGCAGCCTTCGATAAAACCATCGGTGTGAAGATGTGGCATGGCTCAGATGAACAGACGCTGACGAAGCTCGTTGCTACGTTTGGCGGTACGTCGGCATCGGCAACCGGATCGACAAACTCCGCATCGGCTACTTCTGGAAACATAAAGATAACCGTCAATAAGTCTTCTAAAACTATCCGCATTGAGATAAGCAATGCCAAGGAAATCGCACAGGTGACGGACATCACCATCACCATAGCCTGCGAGAACAGCGGCGACCAGACACTACACCTCTACGTCAACGGCGTGCGCCCTGGCAACCCTGGAGAAAAAGCTGTCATATACGACCTTGTCCCTTCGGCATCGTCTGTAAAGCGCAATAAGAACAATACGCTCACGCCATCATCGCTGACTTGTGACGTACAGAAGAATGCCGGTTCTGCATCTTCGCGTGCAGCCAGCACAGACGGAACACTCTATTACCGAAAGAATGGTGATATCGCCTCGACCTCAGACGGTACGTCGCTGGCTATCAATAGCGGAAGCATAAGCATTGAAGCGTCCGACACCTATGTTACCTTTGCTTTCTTTGATGCCAGCGGTACACTCCGTGACAAGGAGCGCGTAATCGTAGTCTATGACGGAACTGACGGAATAAATGCGCCATACGATGTAATAACCTATGCAAGAAGCAAAAGCCGTTCAAGCTACTCTGGTAGCAATATCGACACATCTGTTGGTACAAACGGTTGGGCAAGTACGGCTCCGTCCACAACGTCAACATATCCATATATCTGGGAGAAGATTGAACATTACACATGGAGCGGAGGGACAGCTACGCTCAGTTCGACCAGCTATGTTTGCCTGACAGGAGAAAAAGGGCCAGACGGAAAGTCACTCTATGGACTTTCGAGTTCGGCATCGCTTATTACACTGTCAAAAAACTATGCTGGCGTGATCTCCGCATCGCTTTTGTCATACACTATTTCATTACAATACGACGGAAATTCGATTACTTCTATTCCGTCCGGATATAGCTTATGGCAGAGAAAGGATGGCGGATCATGGACTTCTGCAACGCTTGGATCTAAGACAACACTTGCATCAGACAATTTTAACGATGGAGCTGTCGGTGTGATACAATATGCCTTCTGTGTGGGAACAAGTTATGTTGCCGGAAATGTCCTATCTTCTGCATCAGTCAGCGTTCGTTGGGAAATTCAACGCATGCTTATTCCACAAGGGAAATGGGACGAAGCGACAAACTATCAGTTTGCACGTACAGACACAACTACTCCTCTTGTATTTTTGGATGGTAACAACGGTGGTACGTATTGGTACCTTATTGCGGATAACAACAATGCCGGTACGTCTTCTTCACCTTCATGGGTTGCTCCAGGTACGAATGGGAGTATATGGGCGCAGGCTACCAACTACGAGGTCATACTTACAAAGATGATTTTCGCGGAGATGGCACGGCTTGGCTCATACGTTGTTTATGATCGTTTCTTCTTCTCTCAGTACGGCACGTTGATTTACAAAGGTGCCAGCGGGAATACTTTAGAAACAACTGTCAAAGCATCAAACGTTAGTAGTAACTTCAACGGCATAACGCCAATAGTACTGAACGGTAATGAAACAAACGACATCATTGTTTGTAAGGTTGCTTTCTATGCTACGGCCAATGCTCAGATAAAGATTACCTTGACGCCAAGTAGTGAACTGAACTATGATTTCGGAGCAATAGGTGTATTGGGTACAGAATCCTCACCGGGATACTCTAAATGGCTTGAATCGGCAAACGAATCGACTATTAAAAATACTGCGGTCGGTACTTATATGCTGAAAAAGGCAAGCGGAACAACACCTGTTGACACTACCATAACCATACCGTCTGCAGGCGAATATTATATCGAGATTGCCTATGCTTGTGATGTCGATGTCGACAACGATGATACTGCAACCTTTGTCTTTGAGCGCAAGTCTGGTACTGTAACATGGCGTTCGGTAACAAAGGTGGCTGGAAGCCAGTGGATGACCTTTGATGGTAAGGCCGGAAACCTTGTGCCATACGCATGGTTTGATCCTTCAGATCCAATGGCAGAGAATGTTCCTGCCACTGGCTATAAGTTCCGCCCAGCGAAGTGCATCAACGCACTTGCTGGAGAGGAATGGATGGCAGGAGGCAATGTACATGTTAGCCAGGCTGGTGATATAACAATGCAAAATGCGGTAATTGAGGGATCGCTAATGTATCATAAGACTTATGTAGACAAGGCTGGCAACTCTATCACTCCATTTACGATGTGGAGTGTCACTGGCTCTGCAGTTGACGTTGACGGAAGCGCAACAGTTAAAAAATTGACGATGCAATATGATACCATTATCATCGGTGGAAACACAAGGTCAAATTCCTACAATCTCTTTACTAACATTGTAGATACCGGATATACCGTACTTCTGCCGCCTGCCAAGTTCTTCCCTGGCATGCGCTTAAAGATAATTAACGGAACATTTACTGGCGGTAACGGCAATGCAGCAACGCTTAGCCCGAGTCCCATAAATCTGGCGGTTATCTATCGCAGCGACACAGAAGAACTTGTCGATTACATAGATATCAGCTATGATGCAAATATGATTGCAGCAGCTTTGCCTGTCACGTTTAACAATAGTATTGGTGATGACTTTACTTTTGTTGGTGCTCCAGACAGCACAAAACACATAGACTATACGCCTACGACAGCTAATCGTTTTACGGTATTTGGCCTAAAAGGAAGTAGTAACAAAAAGTACAAATCTATAGAGTTGGCAGCACTTGAGAATCCATACGTCTCTGGAACGCACTACTGCTGGATGATTATCAGTACGCAAGAATAAGAGATTATGAAGGCAAATGTAAATTGTGACAAACGAAGAAGCCAAAAGGACAAAGCGCATTTGCCCTTGACTTTTCCGGTCTCATTCCTTATCTTTCGGCATAGGAACTGATTAAAAAAGAACAGACATGGCAAAATTATCATTCAACTATGACGGACAGAGCTATGTATCTGACGTCTTCTCGGGAGGAAAGGTTGTGCAACTGACTTTCCCGATAGAGAGAACCAAAGTGCTTTATCTGGAGACGCGCCTTGGCGTTGGCCTTCCTTGGAATGTCGCCGACAGCCGTATTCTGGAAAAGCAGATGGTGGTCAACGTTCCTGCTGGCGGCAGCGGACAGGAGTACCGTATGAACTGTATCGCAGAGCCTGCATCGGCAGAAATTGTTGCCGACCAGTCGGGCGGCGGAAGCGGTGGCGGCAGCTCGCAACCATCGGCTAACAGTGTAGGTTCCGAGGAAATCAAGGACGGTTCAATCAGGATGGAAGACCTCGACCCAAGCATCGTGACCACACCAGCAGAAGCGCGTCAGATGGTGGCCGACGCCATTGCCGCCAACACATAAAAAGAATGAGCATAAAACTCAGATATAGTTCACTTTATTAACCCTTTAAAAAGTATTTCGCTTTATGACAAAAGACGAGCTTTTATTAAAGATTGTGGCCACCGAGTCATTGGAGGCCGCCATCAATGACATCATCGCGTATGTCAAGCAGAACCGTTCAGCCATCGATGCTAACATCAGCACCGTCAACGGCAAGGTGACAACCCTTATCGGCAGCGATACTGCAAAGAGCGTCCGCACCATCGCTAACGAGGAACTGGCTGCACAGCTGATTCCTGCTAACGCCAAGGAGGCACTCGACACCTTGCAGGAGATTGCTGCATGGATCCAGAGCCACCCGGACGATGCCTCTGCCATGAACACGGCAATCACCAACCTGCAGAACCTCGTTGGTACTCTCCCACAGGACACTGAGGAGACCACCGTCGTGGCTTGGGTAACAGCAGAGCTGGCAGCCCTCGCTTCTCAGATCAGTGGCAAGAACGTCTCTGCATCTGGTGAGACTGGCGACGGCGCCCTCGTAACGGCTTCTGCCTCGAACAATGCCGTTACCGTCGGCACTACCACAAAGCTGAAGAACGCTGTATCTGCTGCTGAGTCAGCTGTTCAGCCAGAAGATCTCGGTCTGCTGACCGTAGCCGAGGCACAGGCTCTCGTGGCCGCTGCCATCGCTGATTCTTCCAGCTCGAACTCCAGCAACTAATTGCGCTCTCTGTGTGCCTGCGGAGGAGTGACGCTCCTCGGGGTGTTTTCTCCGCAGGCTCTTTACTGTCAATTCATAAAGCGAAAACAGATTCTGATTAGATTATGGCAAACGATAACAATAGCGTTTTAACACCGATGCAGTGGCTCAAGCAGAACCTGCAATTGGCGTTGCGCGAGTTCTGGAGCAGCATCACGGCTGTCTTCGCTACCAAACAACAGGTAGCGTCCGACATCGCAACGATTGCTGAAATCGCTGCGCCACTCCATCCCGTAAACATCAACACGCTCACGCCGACAAGCACATTCGTCGCCAATGCCATCATCGGCATCAACGGCGTCATCTACCGTGCAAAACAGGCTACGAGCCATTTCCCTGTGGTGCTGGAGACGAGCGGAGAAGCCCTTGTGGTACAGGTCATCAACGGAAAGAAATCCTTTGTTGTCAGCGATCCGACCGTGCATAGCGACTGGGAGCAGTGGACCGATGCTGCCATTGAGTACTGGATTAGCCAGTTGGCAGCCCGCGCTACGTCGTTGGAGAATGCGGATGTTGCGCTCGCTTCTCGCATTACTGCACTTGAGACAGCACTACAGTCTCGACCAGGCAGTATCACCTATGGCGGTGTGGAATACAGTGCTTCAGACCTGCTGACGGCTATGGCATCGCTTATGACAAAGACCGTTGTTACAGGAGAGTAAGAACCGGCAAAGCGCATAAGGCAAAATGGCTTAGAATATGGTTATTAACAATAATAGAGATTTTAAAAGATTATGGAAACTATCACCCAAACCAATGCGCTGAAGGCCGTACAGTCCGGTCTCACGCAATCCGCACCTGGAGCGACACAGCAGTTAATGCTTTTTAATCCAGATGGCACCCCTGCAAACAAGTGTACTCCGCAACAGCTAATTACGGACGGAGCATACCTTGGTGGTGGATATGCTACCTGTGCAACAGCTGCGACAACACAGGCAAAGACAGTCACTCTCTCGAATTATCTCTTGCTGAAGAACGTTCCGGTATCAGTCCGCTTCCAGAACGGCATCAACGTGGCAGGGGCTACGCTCAATATCAACTCTCAAGGAGCAAAGCCAATCCTTATTAACGGATCAGCACTGCAGCCTGGCGTCGTCCGCCCTGGCATGACCGTCACATTTGTCTACGACGGCACGAACTACAACATCATTGAGATGCTGGGTCTTGAGCAGAGTGCAAGCCCCTCAGACCTCTTTGTGGACATGGGGCTTCCTTCCGGCCTTCTCTGGGCAAAGAAAAATATCGACGTGACACAGGCCGATGGTTTCGCGGCCAGCGAATACCAGTACGAATGCTCATTCGTCTCTTGGGGCAATACCCAGATGTACAACCCAACGAGCACGTCAGCATTTGCACATGACTTCGGAACGTCAAACGAAGGTCCTTATGCATCTACTCCCGGTGCAGCTCTCACGGGCAACATGTCGCCGTCGTTTGATGCAGCACGCGCAAACATCGGCGCGCCTTGGCGTATGCCTACTACCGAGGAATATGCGGAACTGTTCAACAGCAGCTATACAAAGTATATTGATGCTGACGGCAATGATATCGCCGCTGAGACAGCGAATAAGCTGATCACCATCAACGGCATTACGGGCATCCGTCTGAAATCCAAGGTCAACGGCAACGTTATTTTCTTTCCTTGCTCCGGCTACGGTGACGGGACGTCGTGGGGCACTCGCGGTTCGTTCGGCTTCTATTGGGCGTCTTCATTGTTCTCTTCTACGTATGGTCGCGACCTGTACTTCGATTCGGGTGGTGTCGGTCCTCAGAACCTCAGCTACCGCTTCATCGGTTTCACCGTGCGGGCTGTTCAGTAATTATGCCTTGACCCAAGGCACTCATTTCCGCAGGCCATGCCCCAAGCCGCCCACCAGGCGGCACAAGGCATGGTCGAAGGAAATGACTACAGTGAAAATTAGTAACAACAAATAATCAATAAAACAATAAAAGCAATGAGACTCAACGCCGCATTGGAATATGAGAAGGTAAGAGAGAATGACTCCAACTGGAACAAGGTGGTTCTTCACAAGGACGGGCATTTCTATCACGCCTACGAATGGAGCGCGTGGCTGATAAAGACGTTTGTCTGTACTGAGGAATTCCAGAAAGCGCGTCAGGACAATTCGGTCCTTTCGGCCTTGCATTTTATCACGAAGAACAATGACTATGTGATGCTCGGCTTCCCTCTTGAGAGTCTGTCAAAGTATATTCCTGAGTACGAGGACGTAAAAGCGCTGGAAGGTGACGACCTCGAAATAACGATTGCACTGCCGGTCGATGAAGACCGTACATTCGAGAGCATGTCTGAATCCTTCAGTGCATGGCGCACAGAATGTCCCATCAAGGAGCCGCCTAACAAGGGTGCTGGCAAGAATGCACTGAAAGGTGTCAGCCAGGCTGCTGTTCTCAGCCGTAGCGGCATATTTCAGATAGCAGCACAGGTTATGGCCTATCCTGTTGAGAAGAGTACTCCTGCCGAGAATATTGAGTTCATCTCAAGTCTGAAACAGCAGGTGGCACAACTCCTTTGAGCCTGTCTGCAAACAAACCTCCAGCTTCTAAAGGTGTTCTTTCATTTTGTGGGCTATTCAGAATAAGGCATAATTCATAGGTTGCTCGTCCTTCATCCCAATGGATGCGGGAAAAATCAAAGACTGATGATGGCTTCCCTTGCGGATTCTTTCTTCTGTTCGTATCAGGCAGCAACCGCCATGAGGTTTTTCTTTCCTTGCTCCGGCAACGGTAACGGGACGTCGTGGAACAATCGCGGTTCGAACGGCAACTATTGGGCGTCGTCATTGAACTCTTCTACGAATGGTCGCAACCTGAACTTCAATTCGGGTGGTGTCAATCCTCAGAACAACAACAACCGCTTCAACGGTTTCACCGTGCGGGCTGTTCAGCATTCTGTCTATCAGTGATGGCAACACATATAGATAAACATAAAAACGAAGGATAGTATGGCGTATAGATTGACAAAGAAATCACTATTGCTTGACCTTTATGCAGCATTTGCATGTGCAAAGCAGCATAAGGCATCGAAGGCGTATGTGCTTCACTTCCGCAACAATCTTGACGCGAACCTCCGCAAACTATGTGATGACTTGTGGAATCGCAGATACAAGCCTGAACCCTCCAGCTGTTTTATCGTTGAACGTCCTAAGAAGCGTGAGGTCTTTGCAGCTCAGTTCAGAGACAGGGTGGTACATCACCTATACTACAATTATACGCATGTCCTGTTTGAGCGCACATTCATACAAGACACCTATTCGTGTATTCCAGGACGCGGGACGCATTACGGAGTCGAAAGACTTGAGATGCACATACGGAAGGAAAGCCGGAACTATACCAGACGCTGCTATGCTCTGAAACTCGACAAGCGCGGATATTTCATGCACATAGACCGGAGCCGTCTGCTGTCTATAACGCTCGGCTCGCTCGAAAAAATGGGCGAACACAGGATAGGCCGTAGCGGTAAGACGTGGAACGATCATCTTGACATGGACTTCCTCGGATGGCTGTCAGAGGAAATCATCACGCTTAATCCGAAGGAACACTGCCATATCGTAGGCTCGGTAAAGGACTGGGACGGACTTGACAGGAACAAGTCGCTGTTCTATACCGTCGACGGATGCGGACTGCCCATAGGGAACCTGACATCGCAGCTGCTCAGCAATGTCTATCTGAACTGCTTCGACCAGTATATGAAACGAGAACTCGGATGTAAGCATTATGGACGTTATGTCGATGACAGCTATGTCGTCAGCTGTGACAGGGAATGGCTTCTTGCCCTCGTCCCGAAGATAAGGGCCTTCCTTAAAGACGTTTTGGGATTGGACCTTCATATGGGGAAACTCCATATCGTAGACGTGTCTTTCGGTGTTGAGTTCCTCGGTGCGTTTGTGAAGAAATTCAGGACGTATGTAAGCCGTGCGTCCATTGGTCGTTCCGCAGCAAGCATACTCAACCTGTGCCTGGAAGATGGCGCTCAGGCGTGGCGTAGCATAAACTCGTTTGTCGGCATGATGGCCCATTATACGTCATACTATGTCCGTTGCCGTATATTCCTACGTCCGGACTTCCTCTCTATTGCTACATTCGACAAGGATGTGAAGAAGATGAATAAACCATTATTTATAAACGTTTAAAGATTTTGAACATGAACAAAGTATCAGGAAATCAGAGCGACTTCGCCTATATCCGCGAAGACGGCTCGCGCATCATCATCAGCTATGGGCTGACGAAGATTGATGACAACCTCTATGAGTGGTACGAGGTCTACCTCTACAAGAAGCAAGTAAACCAACTTACACTCCAGATGGTGAAAAAGGCCATCATCGCCGACATCAACGCACGTACCGACGAGAAGATCCTGTCTGGCTACGAGTGGACGATACTGCATGGCGACGATGCAGGAAAGACCGTGAAGGTATGGCTGTCGGCAGAGAACAAGGAGAACTACAAGGCCAAGTACGATACAGCCAAGGACGATCCTGAACTCATCACATGGCCCTCTAAGTTCAAGGTGTCAGAGAACGACGACCTGACTCCAGTCTATGAGTATTTTGACAACGTCGCCGAGTTGAAGGCATTCTACTACGGTGGTCTGAACTACATCGAGCAGACCGTGAACGCAGGTTGGGCAGAGAAGGACGGCATCGACTGGGCACCCTATGAAGCCCTGTTCCCTGCAGCAGCTGCCCAAGAGCAATCAGGAGCATCATCTGAGTAATGCCTATGGCAACGATGCTTATCCTCTCCATTGTGATGGCGGTGGTCTACGTGGCCGCCGTCATCATCAAAGACAAGGCATTGCCCGACAGCGTGTCCGCACTTGTCTATGTCCTGCCTAAAGGCCGGTGGCGCTGGCTGTGGTCGGCATGGCTGGCAGTGGTGACGCTGCTGATGGCTCCTGCCCTTATGACGGCAATGGCCGATTCATACTGGACCCAGTTGTTGGCAGCAGCTACTATCATCAGCCTTGCCATGACTGCAGCCCTGCCATTGTGGCCAGGTAGCCATAACCGCCTGCACAACATCCTCGGCATTCTATCGGGTGTGCTGTCACAGGTGTGCGTGTGGTTCATCAGCCCGTGGTATCTGATGCTATGGCTGCTCTTTGTCATACTGTTGGTGTTACATGCCTTTCCTGATGTATCATGGGCAGCAAAGATTGCCGACAAGACAAGCGGCAAAGGCGTATTCCTGCTTGAAGCCGTATGCTCGGCGGCATTGTATGCAGCCATGATAACGGCAATCCTCTCGCTCCAGTAAAAAAGGAGAAATAAAAAGTCCCCGCCAGTCGTAATAACCATTTCGCTTTTAAGGGTTTTATACTACGCGACTGACAGGGGACTATAATCCCTATACGTAGTATAAACCATTTTCTTAAAAGCGGATGCAAAAGTACAACATTTCCGACAATCTTGCAAATATTAGCGGGATTAGTGGCTACATGCTACTGAAAATTAACATAAATCAAGTGGAAATGATGTCAAAGTTTGACCTTTCCGTGGATGATGTCAGACATATTCCCATGTACGAGGAATACCTCTCACTGCGTCAGGACAGGCTGAAGACAACGCATATCATTGCCCATCTCGCAGAGAAATACTTTGTCAGCGAAAGCACGGTGAAGCGCGTGATAAAGCGGTTCTCGAAGCGGGTCATCTTGTGAACCCCGAATAACTCTGATTCATTAGGAACCAGCAGTTATTCTCCGTAAATTTGTAACGGATTTCCGAAAGGACTTCCGCTACAGATAACCCTATTTATTCACAACACAAAACTTAAAGATTATGGCTTTAGAAATGAATGACTTGTATGCCCTGAAGTCGATGGGTAACAAGGATGGCCTTTCAGCCTACGAGCAGGTGAAGCTGGACGACATGGCGGCCAAGCGCCCAAGCAACGTCGCCGTTACCAGCATCGTCTTCGGTGGTGCCGCACTCGTCGGTGTCATTGCAGGAACGGTGTTGAACAGCATGTACGCCAACGCGAAGTCGAAAGAGGCCAAGGAGGCAGCCATTGCCTCTGAGAAGGTGGCTAATGCCCAGTACAACGCTACCCTGCAGCTGATTGCCCAGGGCAATGCCAACACCAAGGACAACATCGACCGCCTGCTGCTCAGCATCCAGCGTGAGACAGACGCCAGAGTGGCCCAGGGTACTACGATTTCGCAAACTATCACTGATTCGATTTCAGGACAGCAGCAGGGATCGCAGAACCAGTCAACCAGCGTGGAGAACTCGGCCTATGCTACGGCTATGAACCAGATTGTCTCTGACCGTCTGACAGGCCGCTCCAGCCTCGATGCACAGCCCGTCTGCATCTACTCGGCTCCCCAGCCATGTAGCTGCCCAGGTTGCGGTTGTGGCCAGTAACGGCTAATGGGTATTAGGGGAAGTCTTCCCAAGATTTCCCCTAATTTCCTTTCCAATCCTTGCAAGTTTGGAAAGAATTAGCAAGAATTATCAAACACGGCAGATGATGTGGAACAAGAATAAACGACGCGAAGAGATGATGAACATGATACGGATGATAAACCCGACAAGCAAAATGGCCATCAGCCAGCAGTGCCTACTGATTGCCAAGGGCGACATCGACGAGGCAAAAAAGCTGCGCGACTACTTTGCAGACGTGATGCCTGAATTGCCGGTAGTGGACCAGCCAGAGCCTACGTGGGTGGACAATACCAAGAATACACTGAACGGTATTCTATCCTGGAGCGGTGAGCATCAGCAGGGGCTCATGCAGATATATGAAATCATCCGTGGCATGACGGGCAACCGTCTGCCACCGCTTACCATCCCTGGCATGACAGCGGAGACAGAAGCAGCAGCTACACCGCTGCCTCCCATCAATGAAGAATAACAATTAAAATCACGGCAAGATGAAAGTTTATCCAATCACAATAAAGATATACGCCGAGGACGAACATGAGGCAGAAAAGGCACGTCATGCGCTCGGCGGTTTCGTTGACCAACTCGGACAGATGGGCATTCATGTCACTGGCAACAAGATTGCAGACGGCATGTCGCGCTGGGACAAGAATGCCTTTGTAAGATCAAAGATAATTGACCACTTCAAGAACAATTAAAATTACCAACTATGGCAGAAATTGACAACAAACCACAGGAGCAGGTGGCCGGTGCCGCCGCCCAGCAGAGACCACCCGTACAGTCTGTTGCTGCGCCACAGCAACCCTTACCCAATCATCCTGCATCGCAGCAGGCAAAGGCACGTCCTTGCCCGAAGGACTGTCGCAAGTGTTCCATGCAGCAGCAGATATGCTGCTCGTCCCTACTCTCGTTCCAGTCGTTCGAGGTGATGAACAACATCATCCAGCGTCTCGACGCACAGTCGCAGCGCATTGAGGAACTGGAGGAGCGCCTGAAGGCCATTCAGTCGTCAGAGGCCGAGCTGAGCAGCCCCGTGCCTTTCAACGGAGATCTGTTCTCTGGCAATGGTTAGGCATGTTGCTGTGGCACAGCAACCCTATAGCGCAGAGTGGGGCTGGCGCAGAAGGTAGAGCCCCGAGACAATCAACACAAAAACTATTATGAGTTGTAAATGTAACTGTAATTTCAGAAACGGATCAGACAAGATGGACTTCCTCATCTCGTCAGAGACCGCCGGTGTGTACGCATTGGGCCTGACCCACTACACATGCGGAAACATGAAGATGGCAGTGAATGATCCGGCACATCCCGTGCAGTGTAACCTCACCATCGAGCCCATCGGCCAGCCCATTGACCTCGGCAACGGTATCTATGGACAGGAGTTTCTGATTGCTGGAACCGTGACCTACTGCCCGTGCGGCGGTTGCAAGCCAGAGCCGGAGTATGTCACCTTCCAGGACTGCATCACCACCACGTCGGCGACGCAGCCGAAGCTCGCACTCGGAGAGGTTAACGCCTCGCCGAAGCCCATCACCTACTACGTCAACAACGGATGCGGGTGCTGCCGTGCCCAGAAGCCATGTACCAACCAGATTGCCATCACCACCTCTATTGAGGTGACGGCAGGGGCGTAGTGTATGGACTGGATGGACGTTGCGGCAGTCGTGTTCTTCTCGACGACGGTAAACCACCTCGGACTGATAAGTGCCATAGAAAGCGCCATAAAGTACAGACTATGGATACTTGACTGTCCAAAGTGCCTCTCGTTCTGGAGTGTGCTCGTCTACGGACTGAGCGGCGACGGCATGGCCGCCAACCCCTCATGTCTGGCACGGCTGCTCGCAATATCCATCCTTTCTGCATACATCGCCATCTGGCTTGAACTATTGGAAAGTATCATCGACAGACTATACGATTACATCTATGGGAAGATTTATTCAACAGCAGATTCCTCCGATGACGACGCGGCAGGTGCCTGAAGCATGGTGCCCGTCGTGCGGCAGCAGCGTGATTGTCGGTTCTGCCGACAAGGGAAAGAAGCAAGTTAAACCCGTTAAAAAGAAGAAGAAATGACAACAGCACAAGAACTCAAAGAACGCTATGACAGTCTCTATGACTACATGGCCAATTCAAAAGACCCGAAGAACATGAAAGCCTTCGGGTGCGTGATGACAGAGATAATGGACTGGCTCATCCAAAACAAGCCCGACGTGGCCGAGGAGATGATAGATCAGCTCGAAAGCATCAAGTGGAAGCAGTACCTCACACCCAAGGAGGCTCAGAAGATTATCGACGGCATGGATCCAAAGGCACCGTGGTTGCGCGACCAGTGGAAAGCTGCTATGGAATCCTTCGGCCTGCCTTTGGAGGATGCGCCGTACTATAACCGCTGTGCCCTCTGGGTGGAGATGAACAAGGTGTATTCAGATGCCGGCGACGTCATCGCTTCACTCATCGGCAAGCCACTCTTGCCCTCAGACAAGGATATTATCAGCGCCTGCTACAAACTGGCCCTGAAGAACCTCCTCGACAAGGACGGTGTGTATGACATCCGCAAGTACTTTCTCTGGTAAGTTATGGACTATGCCGACGCTGCTGAAGCACTCATGCGCCGTAAGTTGCTCGAAAGTATCTACGACCGCATGACCGACGATGAGAAGCGCCTCTTTATCCAGATGACGATGGAGAATCGCTCGCACACCGAGATTATGCAGGCACTCCAACAGCAGTCGGCACAAATCCAGGACCTACGCAAGCATCAGCAGACGTTTGCTGAAGACTTTGCCAGCAACATTGCCGGTAACGCCGCCTGGGATGGCCTTTTGTGGCTTACTCGAAAGTTATTCAGATAAACCATCATTCGCCGTGATTGGTAGGGCGGGCGCGCGTCAGTGCGTCTGCCCTTGTCTTTGCCGAGTGCAATCCTCGCCTCGGCATAGACATTAATCCCGCTTGTGCTTCTGCTCTCGGCTCGTCTGCCCTTGATTTTTTTTCGGTATGTTGCTATATTGTAGCAACAAAACATGATCAATATGAACAACTGTAAAGAATTTGCCTTAGACGACCTGATGGCCATCACCGCCATACCTGTCGCAGACTATGCGCTCGGCACAAAAGCCTGGCAGCTGAAGCCGACGATAGTCACCACCAGCTTCTCCCCTACCCTTACCAACGCCATCGTCATCGGTTTGCAGCCTGCAACGGTAGGCGGCAAGCTCATACCTATCCGACGCCATACGGGGAAGGCAAAGGATGCAGAAAGCGACAACGTAGCCGGACGTCTGCATACGGTCACGGTGTCATGCGAGGTTGACGACCGCGACGGCGCTACGTGGAACGACCTGCTGAAACTGGAGCGCACACCGAGCCACCTCATGCTTTTGTTCCGTGGCGGACAGAAAGCATTTGCCGCCGCCACGCAGGACACCTATATTTGCGAGGTGGAGCGTAGCGGCAGCAAAACCAGCGTGTCGTTCAAACTGTATAACCTGATGGGTATTCAGCTGATTACCGCTTAGACCTTACGGCAGAGGAAAATTTTCTCTTCCTTGCCGGACGCTTTACCGGCTCAACGTTCTGTTGGGTCGGTTTCTTCTTACTTTCCGACATGTACTGCTCCCACAGGTTGCGCACCTCTTCTGGTACGGTCGTCACAGTACATACGAAGTTCTGTCCATACCGCAAGTTCAGCGGGCCTGTAATGGCGATGTCTGGCAACAGGATAGCCGTATCTGCCTGCGGTCTGTCAACAAGCACCAGACGGCCTGTAAACGGATTGTCTTTCAACCAGTCCGACATGACGGGTGACTTGGCAGACGACAGGTCGGCGATGATAGTCAACTGCCTTACCACGTTCAGCTTATCCACGCCGTTGGCATGTGGCCACTGCTGGCGCATCCAGCGGGTGATAACCTCCGTAGCCTGGTCGGGCATCGCCGGGGCGACAATCATCAGTTCCGTTTCCGTATATCGTGCCAGCAAGGCAGGCAGCAATTCAGTAATCGAAAGGTCTCCATAGCCCTGAAACTGCGTCCTGCCACCGTTTTCGATGGAGTCGCGCAGGTTGAGCAGTTGCCGCCGGATACAACAAGGTTCTAAGATGTGCATAACTTTCAATTATCAGTTGTCAATAAAAAAGGCCCAGGCCCGATGATATGGAGCCTGAGCCTCGTAATGCTGTTGTTACCAGAAACCCGGATTAGTTGCTCGAATCAGATTCAACATCCTCGGCAATCTCACCGTAGTATTTCACAACGTCGTACACCTGGAAATTGCAGACGAAGTTGAAGGTTGTACCGTGCTCGTCGTTGCGGTTCTTACCGCTGTCGTTGGTACGGCTGAACACCACGTCGCCAGTAGGATTGCCGACGACCTTCCACTCCTTCTGTGAAGTGCCGTTCACCTTCTTGGTCTTGCCAGTGGGGAAGAACACCATGTAGCCACCGCCCATGTTGGAGAGACGGCGACCGAGAACAGCCATATCGTCTTCGTTCTTGTCAACGAGACCTGTACCGGTGACGGTGTTGGCACCGCCCTCGCCATTGTCCTCGCTGCTGACCTGACCAGACTGGTTCTTAAAGGCGATCTTGAAACCCTTCAGGGTAGAGCCTGAACCACCCTTGGGAGTGATGTTGTACTGGTTCTTCTCATCGTTGATCTCGATGTTGCCCTCGATGTGGTCGCTGTCAATAGGAACGACCATGCAGTAGTTACTGGTACCGCCCGGATTCTCCGAGCAGTCGTTCGTCTGCTTAACGTGCTTTAAATTGCAAAGTCCCATAATCGTATGTCTTTTTTGTGTTTGTGTTGTTTACTATGATTACTTGTGAATAGAGAGTCGGAGGTCAGAGGGCGGCGCTTGCAGTGAAGGTCACTGGGCGCCGCTCACCTCCGATGGGGTTTAGATGCTGCTGTCAGAGTCACCACCGCCCTCTTCCTCGAACATAGCTACGAGAGTCACAACACCACCAGGGAAGGTGTAGTTGTAGGGGTTGGCAGTAGCGTTGTCGCTCCAGCCCTTGAACTTGTAGCCATCCTTCGGCGTAGCGGCAACAGTGATGATGTTGCCATCAGCATAGAGGTTCTTCTCACCAGAGGTGATCTCGGCAGTACCCTCATTCTCGTCGCTGGTGGCAACGGTGAAGATATCGGCGATGTAGTCGCCAGCGGGTACGTTGTTCGGGGTGTTCTCCTGGTCGTTGGTAGCGAATACCTTCGGGGAGTAGTCGCGGATACGAGAAGCCTGAGCGGTCTGCACCTGATAGTCGAACAGGTTGTGGTCGTCAGAGTTGCGCTCAACAGTGATGTCGGCCTGGCTCTCAGGACGAACGTCGCAGATGTACTCCAGTGTTCCGGGCAGACAGAAGATGAGCTTGTCGCCCTTACCCATAGAGGTGTGGGTGGTCAGCTTCAGGTTCTTCATCTGACTGAACTTCCAGCCATCCTCCAGAACGGTGACAGCCAGCTGCGGGTGCATCAGCATGTAACCCTCGACAATCTTGTCAGCGAGGTCAGAGCTGACGTAAGCCAGCAACTCCTCGGCACCGCGAAGGTCGTCGTTCAGTGAGTTGTAAGCGGCCTTGAACCACTTGTAGGCAGCCAGAGAGTCGCTGGGAGCAGCGCCGGTCTTAATCAGGTTGCCGATAGCCTCGCTGATAATACCCTTGGTGATACCCTGGGCGATCTTGGTGAAGATACCGTCGTACAGAGAGAGACCCAACTTCACCTGGTTCTCCGTGGTCTCGGGCAGGTTGGCGTTAGCCTCGTTGCCGAAGAAGAAGTTGGCGCGGACGTCCTGAGCGTGGCGATTGGCGATCTTCTCCAGCAGGAACTGCGTCTTCTCTGCGTTGTTGGTACCGTCGGGGTTCACGTGGAAGGGTTCCTTCTCACGATACTTCTGGACGTTGTCCTGGGGGTGAGTAACTGCGAGAATCACCTTTGCAGGGTTCTCGACAAACATACCGAGCTGTACCTTCTTGACGGCACCCTGCTTATACTGACGTGCAAGCAGACCCTTGTCATTGAAGAGGAACAGCTTGTCGATGTTCTCGACGTCGGTCGTGACAGTGATCTGGAGGTCATCCAGCATCTTGTCATTCAACATGGAAGCGCGAGCTACCAGGTCGACATGCAGCTGTTCGGTAACAGTCTGCACTTGTGAGACATTGATTGCGTAAGCCATAATCCTTTTTTTAGTGTTGGTGAAAACTATTATGTTGTCTTTGTGTTGTTGTTATTGCAAATTTACTATGTAGAGAACTACAAGTCAAGGGCAATCTGAGCAGAGTCTGACTAACGGCGCTTGCTACGTGCCTTTGTCTCCGCGTCGCGCTTGCGCAGGGCATCGCGAATCTCCTCTGGAGACATGTTGGCATTCACGGTGCTACGCACGGTGCCAGTAGCCTCTGGAGCATCACCCGTTCCGTTGTCGGCAGGGATGCCACTGTCAGCGTTGGCCATAGGAGCGGGCTTACCAGCCATCTCCTTGAGCTCAGCCTTCAGGTCGCTAACCTGCTTCGTCAACTTGTCGACGTCCTCCTTCAGACCAGTGATGGTAGCATCACGCTCGGCAATCGTACCGTTGGCAGTCTCGATGTCCTTACGGGCCTGGTCGATGTCGGCCTGCAGCTGCTCGGCGGTATTCTTCTGACCGTCCAGCGACTCCTTCAATTCGGCAATCTCCTTGTCCTTGTCGGCAATCATCTGCTCTGCGTTATGCAGGGTTTCCTGAATCTTGTTAATCTCCTCAGTAGCAGCCTGTACGGCTTCCTCAGTAGCGGGCGCATCGGTTGGCTTTTCCTCCTCTTCGGCAGGTTTCTCCTCTGCGGGTTTCTCTTCCTCTTCGGCAGGCTTCTGCTCTTCCTCGGTAGCGGGTGCTTCCTCGGTGGGCTTCTGCTCTTCCTCAGCAGGCTTCTCTTCTTCGACAGCGGGTGCTTCGGTCGCAGGTGCTTCCTCTGCTGGCTGTTCCGTTGCAGGAGTTTCCTCCTGTGCGGCTGCGGCGGCTGCTTTAGCCTCCTTGGCCTTCATCTCTGTCAGCTTCTCTGTGAGGGTGTCAAGCAGAGGCTTATTGAGGAATGTACCTTCCTCTGTCACCTGCAACTCTTCCACTCCGAGAACCTGAGCGACAATCTGATACTTCTCGTCCATAATCGTGCTATTTTTTTGTGAAACATTGGTCTTGTTATCTGCAATATCGGCAATATGCTCAGCAGCGGCTTCTGCGCTTTTGAGTGCAGCTTCCATCGGATCTTCTTCATCGTCTGTCACGTCTGCAGGCTGTCCGATTTTACGGTTGGCGGTACGGGCGATAGGCTCTTCATCGCCGTTGGCCACGGCAAATGCGCGTGCCACCAGGTCGCCCAGCAGCATCTGTCCGTCACACAGGATATCCATCACTTCGGATGCGTCGAATATCTTTCCGTCCAGATGCTCGTCGGTAGCATTAGGGAATGCTGCCTTCATATCGCTGCGGAACTCTGCCTCCAACTTGTCAAGTTCCTCAATCAGCAGCGTGGCATCGTCGTTCTCGGCAATGTCGCGATACTCCTTGTTCTTGTTGATACTCTTGGTAGCGTAGTACTCGCGGTAGGTCTCGCTGTCAAACTGATTCTTCTCACCGTTCTTGATAGTGAAGAACGCTGCCATAACGCCTACGCAACCCAACTGGTCCTTCAGGTTCACCACGTAAACCTCGTCGCCAAACGATGTGAGATACTCACCAGCCGATGCACAAAGTCCGTCGATAAGCATATACACGCGCTGTCCACAGTCGTGAGCATAGTCGATAGCCTGCTGAAAATCGTTCTTAGCCCAAGCCGAACCGCCAGGGGTGTTAATCACCATGATATGAGCACGGCAGTACTTATTGTCGGCAGCCTCCATCATCCAGTCGCGGATCTCCTTCGAGCCGTATGAGCAGGCATCGCCATTGCGTGTGATAGGTCCGTCTATGGGAATCACGTTCACAAACGGCTCCTTCATCTGGGCAAGCAGGTTGGAACCGTCCCAGTTATAACGAGGCAGCACCTCGCCGTCCTCGGTCACCTGAGCGTCGCGTATAACCTCTCCGTTCATACCGGCTACCAGATATGGCTGCTTCTTCTCTACTGCACCGATGGCAATATGATTGTTGAAGTTGTGCATCAACGTAGGCAGCAAGCCGTGAACAAACTGCGGCATTACCATCCAGTGCTTTGTTGTGAAAAGTTCGTAAATCATATTCTTTCGTTTTTATTCAACTTTTTCCGCAATTTACTATGTATCGCCGTGATTGTCAAGGGCAAACCAAGCAAGAAGCAATTTCTACACCTTTCACTTTAGTTCCGGCGTTCTGTGAGTGGCCGGGAAACCGGTAAACAATTTGCGTCTGTTCTGCTCGCAGACTGCCTTGCGCTGGCGCTCTGCTGCAGCTTCTGCGTTGGCTGCATCCTGTGCCTCCTTTGCCTCGCGGGCGCGTATCGCGTTATATATAGGTGTGTCTACGGCTGCGTCGCCAAGAGCATCAATGTGCTCTTCGATGAAGTTGCAAGCCGTTGCCATAGCCTGCTGTGCATCAGTCATGGAGTCACGTCTTGCCAGCTTCTCTTTTACAGGAGCCAACTCCGTTCTTCGGCTTTCCACATAGAGGGCCAGTGCAGTACGAAGCATCGACAACAGCTCATCGTAGACCTCTGCGTCAACCTCCTTCGTAGCAGCACCATTGTTGGCATACGCCACCACTGCCTTCAGCAGCTTGCCGCCGATGCGTGGCTTCAAATAAGTATTCTGGCAGAAGCGGATATCTCTTACCAGTGCTACATACGCCATACGCTCACCCTTGATATCCAGGTATTCGTTCAGTACACTGGCCGTCTGGAAAAGCAAGTCCTTATGCAGGTAGTAAGCGTCAGCCTCCTGCCACTTCTCGGTAAACACCTTATCGCATTTGGCGTCAGCCTCCAAGAACAGCAGCAGTGAGTCTATGGCGCGGCCTGCACTCATGTAGGCATCCTTCACCACGTGCTCTATCTTCTTCTGGTCTGCAGGATCGTAGCCCTCTGCACTCACCTGGTTCATGCCACCGCCCTCGTTGAACGAGACCGTCAGCAAGCCGGCCTTGTGCGACAACATCTTGTAGAACACAATCTGCTGACAGATGCGCAGCAGTCTGACAGTCACTTGATCCTGCTTCGGAACATCCTTTTCCTCCTTTGCCTGGGCAGTACATGTCGGCTCAACCAAACCTGCCTGCACGCGGTCCATGCGTTCCGTCGCGTCGGCATAAGGCACTTTGGGGTCTTTCTTCGCCTTGCCAGTCGGCTTGATGGTCGTCGATGTGATGTCGCCGTATTCCTTGCGCAGTCGCTCATACTCGTTGCAGAGATGCTGATACAGCGTGGTGCCAAGCAACGGCTCCAGAGCCACCCGCTCTTCCTCTTCCACATAACCGTAGATTTGGTCGGGTCTGCTCCACCGTGCCGTAGGCATCAGCGATATGATTTCGTTTTCGCTTCGTATAAACATAGCTATATCGTTTTACCGCAATATCGTGATTTCTAAAGAAAAAGTCAAGGGCATTTTAAATACATCTTCCCATCCCCATAGCAGAACACAGGTTTTCCGCTAAGTTCGCAGATTCTCGCCGCCTGCTCGCGGTCGCTCTCGACAAACAGGGTTGCCCAGTCCGACTTCTTATACTGATGCGCCTTATATCTGCCCGGGTACGACGTGGCATTACGCTCTTCACGACTATCAGCCTGAAACATAATCAGGTCGTTATATTGTATGCCATGTCTTTTCAGCCATCGCTCGGTGACATCCCGGTACTTCTCCAGCCTGTATGTAACGATGGCTCCAATCGGCGTGGTGGGCACCACCATCGGCACGGCATGTTCAAGGTAGTACTCGTAGGCTTTGGTGTCACGCTCCGACGGCGGGTCTTGGCACAGCACGCCGTCAATGTCCCACATCATGGCCTGTGTCTTATGCGCATGATGGTGCATGATGTTCCACTCATAGAGATACCACCGCTCGCCTGGCACGTAGATATCCTCCAGCCAGATGTTCACCAGTGCCTTGGCATCTCTGCCACGGGCAAAGACACAGCCGAACAGAATGTCATATGGCCCTGCCATCGTAACCAACAGATTGCGCGCCCTGACAATGGCAGCACCGGTGTTGACGGTATCGTCTATCACCAGTACTTTCCCCGGTCTTCCTCTGCCAAGCAACGTCTGTCTGTCACCGCACGACATGATGTTGCCGTCAAGGAAATCATCCAACGAGGCACATCGCCTGCCCAGCAACTCGGCCACCATCAGTGCGGCTATCATGCCAGAGCGCGGTATGCCGACAATAATGTCTACATCCTGCGGTATCTTCCATAGATTCCTGCGGATAGCGTCCGACAGGTCTTGATAACTCTTGTATATCATAGCTTGAACCTGAAACTTGAAACCTGCCACTATGTCCACAGGGCTTTATGCTCCTCCAGCCACTCTTTCGGGTCCTTCCCTTTCCAACTGCCATGACCGAAATGCAGGGCATAAGGGTCTATGCTCAACTCACGGCGCGGCAGACCGTGGTGTCTCACATCCTCCAAGAACCAGCATCCCGTGTCATACGCCTTGTCAGGAGTCTTGTAAGTCAGCGCCCACATCTTCGGAAAGTTGAAGTAAGTCACACCCTCCTCCTTCATCATCGGCACGTTGACAAAGCAGAGGAACGGCAACACCCTCTCAACAGTAATCCTGAAAGCCGACATGTGAGGCTTCACCTGTCCGACGAACGCCTGCGTCTTATCCCAGAAACTGCTGATATCCTGCTTGATGAGCACGTCAGAGTCCATCAGGATAAACGGGTTGCGACGCTTGTTCACCAGCCACTGCACCGTCCAGCAGTGCTTGGCCGATGCCCATCCGTTGCCAACGTCCACCTTATCCGGGAACTCCTTCAGCCATTCGTCGAAGTTGATGATCTGCCCCTTGGTATTGTCGAGAACCTCTACACCGTCCATCGGCTCAAACGGTCGCTTGTCGCTGTTGTCGAACACGATGATGCCAACACCAGGCGTATGCTTCTGCAGCGAACGGATGCAGCAGCGCGTCATCTCAGGTGTGTTGTAGTGGACGATGCACACCGTAATACGCTGCTCCTTGTTGCGCTCGAAGGCTTCCATGTAAGCCTGCTTCTCAGGCGTTGCCTCGTTATACTTAAAGAATCTTCCCTTGTACTTCTTTCGGAAAGCATCCATGTCAGGCTTGTTGCCAGTACCCTTCGTCCACTTGTTCATCATCCACTCCTCAATGGTTTTCGTGGCGTAGTGGTGCAGTGTGGCCACGTTGAAATCGTATGGCTGGAATGGCGATGCCTCGCAAGGCTGCCACGTGGCTGTATAGCAGCAGCGCGCCGTATCTGGAATATGCGGATTGCGTCCGTAGGAAATCTCACCAAGTCCACCCCTCACGATGCTCTTGATGTGGTTGTTGTTTGGGAAGTCATACTGCACAGCCTTATCCAGTGGCAACGGCTCCGTGAAACGCTCCTTCACGCCACGTCCGTCATCATATACCAGTCCGCAGTCGCCATAGCATTTCCAGTTTACCAGCACCGTATCGGCACCAGTGCCCGTATAGAAAGCCAGCCACTGCTTCACAGTCATCACGCTGTTCACAGTCAAAAACTCGTCGAAGTCAAAAAACGCTATCCAGTCGTACTGCCCACCATACAGGCGATACATTTCGTTATAGGCCGTGACCTGCACGCCATGCCTGTTTCTGTAGTCATGGATGCTGACCTTGTGCTCAACGATTCTGTCGCCGAGGACATCCTCGAAGTATTCCTCCCCATCGTGGTTGTTGTCACAGATGTAGATATGGTCAAACCCCAGTTCAAGGTAATGCTCGACCCATTCTCGGGCATTTCTGTTCTCGCGCCGCCCGATGGCTACCAATGCTATCTTCATGTCGTTATTCTTTTATTTGTCGTGTATGCCCAACTTCCTCTCAATCTCCCTGTGAACCGTCTCAGCCCTTACCTTCCAGTCGTAGATCTTCTCGTTGTCATTCAAGCAGACCATTCCCGCCTGCGGGTCACGGATAATCTCTGCCAGCCGCTGTGTCGGCGTTTCATGGTCGGTATAGTGCCTTGGTGGACGGTGCTCTACATACAAGCCCTCAAAGTGCTGGTACAGCATGTAGATATAGTGGTTGTAGCTTCGGTCGTTACGCTTCAGCGGCGACAGGTAATAGGTTATCTCGTCGCCATGCCTGCGCCATACCTCTTCACAGCTACTCTTCCTGATGGCAGCAAAGATATGCCCTGTGTCTGGCCACTTCGCCGTATAGTGCTTGCCGTAGCGCCCCGCTATCATGTTCAACTGATACATACACTTTCGTTGGAACACATTCGGATTCGGCGGATATACCCGCTCCTTTATCCTCTGGCACGGCAAGAGTGTGCCGTCCGGTTCTGCCTGACGGAAAAAATCCTCCGGCTGCAGCGGACTCAGCGGAAACATGTCGTCATTCCCGTAGATAAAGTATTCCGACAGACCAGGTATCTTATGCAGGAACATCTCAATGCACGGACTCGCAAAGCATGGCAGCATGTTTGCCGGCATAAACTCCCGATGGAACGCCACCCTCACCTCCGGCTGTCCTGTGCCTTGCGGTTCTGCCGTAATGTTCTTCATCCACTCCTGCACCTGGCTTTCCTGTGCCAGCAGGATATAGATACGTCTGAGCCACGGCATAAACTTCATGCAGCACCTCACCAGCAGTTCCTCCGTACCCCACGAACGGAAACGCTCACTCATGGTTGCATCCCCTACATGGAAGCGTTGGTATTCCCGCCGCCACTCAGGGTCAGCGGGAAATACCATCGGTATAACGAGGTCTATATTAATATCTCTCTCCATGTCTCGTCACGTTTTTCTTACCCGTATCGTAGCTGTCCACCAAGCCACCCTTGCCGTACACGTCGAAGGTTGCCTTGATGCCGTTTGTTCGCAGGTCTTCCAGCAAGTCGCTCTGGCGGTCGATGCTCTCTTTCAGTGATATTACCTGCTCCATGCTCATGCTGGTATCGCCACCGCCCAGTGTGCTCTCTACCTCCTCAAACTCATCCAGATTACCTTCGGCAAAGGCTCGTATGCCACCACGTCCGACGGTTCTACGACGGGCAGGAAGGCGACCGCCGTTGTATAGCGTCTGTATCGACTGCCAGATGCCGTTGTCGTCCATCTGCAGTTGTCGGGTAGTGTGCGCGTCGATGATGGCCTCCCTACCCTTCTCGCCTACCAAGTGGAACTCCGGCCCATTGGTAATGTGTGTCTTGGCGTTCTTACCCATGTAGCGGGCGCGGTACGTCTTACCGTCGGCACTATCCACGTTATACTGTCTGCCAGGCGTCAGCGTCGATGGATCCGTAAACTCATTCACGTTACCCTCGCCATACGTCAGCATACCAGTTGCCATACGACCAGCACCGACACTGGCACCAGTCACCTGTGCAATCTGACTCTTCGATTTCGCAATCTTCGAGACGGCAAGACCAACCAATCCACCAAGTATGGCAGTGATGGCAGCAAAAGCTGCTGCACCACCGATAGGACCAAGTTGGGCAAAAGCCTTTGATGCTACGGCAGGTGTGTCGGCGGCAACCTGTCCCGTGTTCTGTGCTAACGAAGCCGTCAGCGCACTGATAGCTGCCTGTCCTGCAGCCTGCACGGCAATCATCTCAAACTTCTGAGCCGTTGAAAGATTGTCATTCGACATGGCCTGATAGGCAATACCGTACAGGTTAGCTGCTGCCGTCATCTTGGCAAAAGCCGACTGTGCGCCAGATGATATCTTTTTGTCGGTCTGGTTCTCGCCCTGCTGTATCTTGCTCTGGTTGGCAAGCACCTGACCAGTAGCCTTGTTGCTTGCATCAACCATACCCTGATAAGCATTCTGCATATTCTCCATACCGGCCTGCATGCTTTCCTCCGTCATCTGCCACGGTGGAGTAATGCCTGGTGTCTCTGCCAGGTTCTCTTGCATCTGCATCATAGCCTCCGTACCCTGCTCAGTGTACGACTGCCACATCAGCCCCATGTTCTCCTGACCCTTGACAATATCCTCGTCGGTCATCTGCCACGGAGCCTTATAGGTTGGTGCTTCACCACCGTTATTCTCTTCAGGTCGGCGTATGGAGTTTGGCACACCGTCTTCTCCTACGCCCATATCGCCCGAACCTTCTGTTGCAGGAACACCACCCATTGCCGATGTCAGCGCATTGATGGCGGCTGTGTTGGCTCCGAGTGCTGCCGTGTTCAGGTCTACGCTTTGGCTCTGAAGGAAAGCGTTCATCCAGTCGGTGATGCTCTCCGACATCTTCATGTTGATGTCATCCATAGCCTTGCTCCACGCCTCTGCCTGTGCGTTCTGCTGCTCAATCTCATGCTCACGCTCCAAAGCCTGACGCTCATCAAGGTATTCATAGTGGGCCTGTGCATCGCTGGTACCCGCATTGTCAATGACAACGTAGGTGCCTGCACCGGGACCGCCCTTGCCCGTCAAGTCCATCTTGGCGCGCTCGTTATAGTAATCGGCATTGCCGGCGTTGGATGCCTCGAAGATGCTTTGCAGGCTCGAAGACAACAGATTGCCCCACTCCTTCAACTCGGTATAGAGTCGGTTCTGAGATTCCTCAACCTTTGCCGTCAGTTCCTCTTCCAGTTTCAACAGTTCAGTTTGCTCCTTAGTGGTAGCCAGATTGAGTGCCATCTGAACATGCTGTGCATCTTGGCTCTTGCGCTTGGCTTCCTCCAACTTGCCCTGCGCTTCCAGTTCTTTCGACTGCTGTTTCAGTATCTCTACCTGAGCCAGTCCGCGTTTACGCATCAGATCATAGTATGCCTTCTGCATCGACATCTGTACCTGCATCTGCTTGATGGCCAACTTGTCGACCACACGCTCCGATGCCTGTCCAGCACCGATGAGCGAGTTTGCACGGCTTACCCTACCCTGCTCAATGCCAAGCGTCGAGATGGTCTTGTCGAAAGCCTGCTTCATGGTGGTCTCGCCGTCAGGCATGAGGATATTGTTCCACATGATTTCGGCTTCCTTCTTCAACTGCGAGGCTTCCTTCTTGATAGCATCCTGAATGGTGTCAAAAGTAGAGCGCAACTGTGCCATCAAGCCCTCCTGCATCTGCGGATTCTGCTTCATCTCCTCCACCCATGCCGTCAGTCCGGCTTCGGCGGCACGCTGCATCACCTCCTCGGCAGTTGTCGAGTAGGCGTTTTCAGCCTCGCCCAACAGGAACGTCATTTCCTTAAACGCCTCTTGGGCTTGCTTCTCGTTGAACTTCGTCATGTCGGCATTCTTCGCCATCAACTCGTCGCGCTCCTTGCTCATGTGCGCCGTCAGGATACCCATAGTCGTGAGGTTTGTCTGCAGGTCCTTTGTGATGCCGTTGAACGGACGTTCCTTGTCGATGATATCCTGAATGGCCTTCATGTGCTGACCGATGGCGTTGCGCTGACGCAGGAAGTCCTGCTCAATATCCTTATCCAGATTACCATAGATGCGGTCCATAGCGGCCTTGCTCTTCTTGCCGACGTCCTCAATGAACTTCACCGTCTGGGCAATATCCTGCCTGATAAAGGATGTCGTTTCGCCAGTACGCTCCGATATGATGTTGAAGATAGCCTGTTGTTCAGTCTTTGTCACTTCTGCACCCTTCTTGGCATACAGCTGCTGCAACTCGGCACGGCGCTGTCGCCACTCGGCCTCATTGGCAATGGTGCGGTTGCGTGCCTCTGCCTCGCTGATTTCCTCGTCGTTCTGAGCTTCCTGTATCTTCGCCTTACGCTCGGTATAGTAAGCATCCAACTCGTCCAGGTAATACTTCATCTCGTCTCTCACCACGCGGCTTGCTCTACGCTGTGCTTTTGGGTCGAGCCAGTCGCCGGTGTTCGTCAGGTGCTTGGCATGAAGTGCATCTTGTATTTTCAGTCGTTCTGAGTTATACCACTCAATGGCGTCATTGGTGGTCTTGATGTTCTTGCGCACGGCGTCGCTGATGAACTTCGCATCCTCCGACAATACCGCCTGTACGTCTGCACCGTTGGCCAGAGCCTTTACGCGCTCCAACATCTCCTTACGACGCGCCACAAGGTCGTCACCGTTCCACTCAGAGTACGGAGAGGTCACTTTGTTATAATCGCCATAGGGGTTGGCATTTTTGCCACCGGGGCTGTAGTCAGCCTTTTGGATAATCTTACGATACTCCTTCAACTGCTCGTCACTCAGAAGCCATGACTCAGCCACTTTGCGCTGCGCCTCGTCCAACTGTTCTCCACTGGCTTGCAGTGCGCTGCGTAGCGCATCCTGGTCGGCCACGAACTGACGGACCTGTTCTACATTCTTCTTGTCAATGTCAGGCTTCCATCCTGCAGGTGCCATCTGCTGTTCGGGCGTTGTCTCACGGGTCTGCTGCCAAGGAGCATTCCATCCTCCTTGCTGCTGACCGCCAAACAGGTTAGGAATGTTGACGCCACTACCGCCGCCTTGCGGCTGAAGCATCGGCGGTGTGTTCTGTTGCTGCTGCTTGATGTTCCTCACAGCATTACCAACCGTGCTGGCAACCTTGCTGACAAGCGTGTTAATATTGTTGGCAAGGTCATACTTGATGGCTCCCTGAATACCGCGCAAGTCAGAGCGCATGTTTGCCGTCTGACTCATAATGTCGTTATGCTGGTCTTTGGCGTCGTTCATGTACGTGATGAGTGCAGAACGAACACCGCTGACACTCTTCTTTGACAGTTCACCGTCGGCAACCAGTCGCTCCAGGAAACCATTGAGTTTATTGTTGAATTCCGGTGCAAGAACGATGCCACCGCCCCAGCGTTTATCAATCTTCTCGATGTTCTGATCGACAAGGCTCTTCAAACTGTCAGCAATCCTCTCGACGTCGGTACCGCTCTTTGCGCCAGAGCGTACACGGCTGACAATCTTTCCGTAGTCGGCACTCAGGTCTTCGTCGTATTCCTCTTGGATTTTCTTCTCCTTCTCGGCAATACGACGCTCGTAGGCTTCTTCCCTGATACGTTTGGCAATCAGGGAATGGGCATCTGCCAACTGGATAGCAGATGAAGTCTCGCTGAGCATATAACCCAGATACCTGCCGTACTTATCATTAATCTGCTTGATAAGGTCAAGGCGCTCCTTCTGTGCAAGGTTAGACTTATTCAACGGGTCAAACAGACTGTCAAGCACCTTCTTCTCGTCGGCCATCTTCTGATGGAATCGTCCAACCTCTGCAGCAGCTTCCTTGGCGGCCTTGTGCCATTCCCACATTTTCATAGCCAGCATGGCGATAGCAGCGATGATTGCTCCGATGACGTTCTGCTTCATAGCCAGATCCATCTTCTTCCACTCCATTCTTGCCAGTCGTGTACGTGCTGTAACCAAGCCCAACTTCTCGCCTAAGACACCAAGCGACGTTCCGATGCCAGCCATACCAGCCATCAGTGCTGTTGTCAGCGTCTTAAAACCACCGCCAATACCCATAAAGGCTGCACCTATCTGCAACTTCATAGCAGCGGCGTAGGTCAGCATCAATTTGAAACCAACGGCCAATGGGCCATCAGAGGCAAACCAGTCGGCCAGTGTTCGCAGTCCGTCGATGATTCTACCGAGGAAACGCTGCGCTGAGTCACTGACAAACCATTCTTCTATGCTGTTCTTCAGTCGCTCCCACTTGGCTGCCGTGGTTTCATTCATATTGTTATACTCGTTCAGCAGGGCCGTATTCTGGCGATAGGCATTATTGGCAATACCAAGTTGCTTCTCCAGTTCGTCCACGTTCTGCGACAGAAGACCAAACACGATACCGGCACGTGCGCCCTGCTGGTTCAGTTCCTTCATAACCTCCTGCATGGTGGCGTTCTTTCCCAGCATCTCTTCCACGTGGTCGGCCATAGCGTTCATGCCTTTCTCCGTCGATGTGTCATACTGCTGAACACTCTCACGCATCTTTTGGAAGATAAGCACCATAGCATCCATAGCACGCCCACTATTGAACATGTCTTTCAGAGACTTCTCTGTCACGCCTATAGCATTTGCTACTGCAAACGAGTTATTGCGGATTGCAGGAATCATTCGTGACAATGCCGTTGCCGACATCTCAACGCGACCACCCAACGCATCGACGGTAGAACCCAGAGCAGCCACCTGGTCAATGGTGATGCCTGCCTGAGCACCTACGGCACCGACACGCTTCACGAAGTCGGTAATGGCTGGCGCGGTAGATGCACTGTTGGCACGCAGTTCGATGATAGTAGAACCGACGCGCTCAAGTGTTTCTTGCACGTCGTCACCATTGCGCTTCAAGTCGCCAGTTGCCTTGGCAATCTTCATCAGCTCAGTAGCCGATTCCTCACCCATTTCAGGCAGGGCAACCATCAACTGATTAGCGGCTTCTGTGAATCCTCGTATGTCCTCCTGTGCCTTCAAACCCAACTGACCGCCACGTGCCGATATGCTGAGCAGCTGTTCTATCGGTGTGCGCGTATCAAGTTTCGTCAAGTTGTCTGACAGTCGCCCTACTTCATCAGCCGTAAAGTGGGTAGTCTTACGGACTTCACCCATCTTGTCCGAGAGCGTCATAAGATCACCCATCGTTGACGTAATCTTCTGCATGGCGACGGCTGCACCGACGTACAGACTGATATAGGTCTTCAGTCGGCCCCATGCCTTATCGAAGGCAGACACCGTACCCTTGGCAGAATTTCCAAGGGTCTTCATCTCCAGGTCGCAGGCTTTTATCTTCTTAGCCAGTTCATCGAAAGCCTTCTGCCCTTCTTTGGTGGTGCGGTCCATGCTCTGCAGTTTCAGACGGCCCTGCTCTACGGCCTGCTTCAACTCGTTGTACGAACGGCCTTTAGGACGGTCAAGCACTTCCTGAACTTCCTTGCTGATGGTGTTGACGCGCTTTAACTCTATGTTGATACCGTCGATGTCGCGCTGCAATTTCTGCCACGACCTACCGCCCTTCTCCACGCGCTGCTGCAGTTCTTCGAGCACTTTCTTAGCCTGTTTAAGCTCTTCGGTACTACCACTGAATGAACCGCCACGCACCTGCTTTCCGATGGTGACGGCCTGACGCAGCGACATAGCCTGCTGTGCGGCTTTCTCTGCCGACTGCCCAGCCTTTATCAGATATTCGTTGATCTTGGCGATGGTGTCGGCATTATCCTTCTGTGGCAGGGAGTCGCGATATTTCTTTAGCGCATCGGCCTGCTTTTTTATCTCGTTGGCACTGGCGTTCTCATCCTTGCCATCCTTAAAGAAATTGAAGGCTTCCTGCCCCTCAGTCTTAATAGCCTGCTCCTGTAACTGACGCACACGCTTCAGGTCTTTCTCATAGCGTGCCAGACTGGCTGCTGCCGTATTGGGGTCATCAATCAGTCGCTGCCAGTATTGCTCCTGTGCTTTCAGTGCCGACGCCGACAAATCCTTTGTGTTGTACAGCTGCTTGCGCATCATCGTGTCATTCTCCTGACGCTTGCGGGCAGCATCGGCGATGGCTTGTGCCTCCTTGCGGGCTGCACGTTCGGCTTCTACTCCGTATTTCTTGATGTGCTCCTCAGCATCCACGATGGCAGTTTTCAAGCGCTGATACTCCGGACTCGTAGCTGCCAACGTCTGCTGATACTGCTTGGCGGCTTCAATGGCGTTACGGATACTACCCTCACTCATCAGCATCTTATTGCCGTATATCTTCTGAGCGTCGGTCTTCACCTGCTCTGCGGCCAACTTCTGCTGTTCGTGGACGATAGCCTCCATATTTGCCTTGGCATCTATGTATGCCTGGCTGGTACGCTCGGCACCGTCCATCTGCGCCTGCCAGTAGCGGCGTGTTTCTTCCAGACCGGCATCCGACAGCTTACTGAGATCGACCATGCGGTCTTTCATCATCTGCAACTGCGCAGCAGCTTGCTGTGCGCTACGGGCGGTTTCCAGTCCGTATTGCTTCATGTGCTCTTCGGCACGGATGATGTTATTCTGCAAATCTGTATATGCTGCATTGGTGGGCTTCATGGTAGCCAACAGTTGCTTTGCAGCATTTACCGACTCCTGTAACTCAGCACCCGACAACGTTCTCAGGTTCTTACGACCCAGACGGTTGGCACTTGCTTCAAGTTGTGCCTGAGTCTGTTTCTCCTGTTCGGCATTGATGCGTTTCAGGTTGCGTTCTGCTTCCTTGAAGGCACGGCTTCCACGGGTGGCACCGTCCATCTGTGCCTGCCAATAACGCTGTGTTTCAGTCAGCCCCTCCTTCGACAGACGGTTGAGTGCCGACATGCGGTCCTGCATCTGCTTATGCTTCTCGGCCAACAACTGCTGGGCTTCTGCCTGTTTTTGCGCTGTGCGCGCTGCCTCGATGCCTGTGTCCTTCAGGTGCTTCTCGGCCTTAACGATGCGCTCGGCCAGTTGGTTGGCTTCGTCGCTACCGCTCTTATAGGTCTGGATGAGTTGCTTGGCGGCTTCAATGCCCTGGCGTATCTCGGTCTCGCTCAGCGTACCCAAGTCGTCCACCTTCAGGCGGTCGGCGATGGGTTGCGACAGCTTGGCAACCTCGGCATTCATCTGCGTCAGTCGCTCGCTCAGTCGGTTAATGGCGTCGCCACGCTCCTGCATGGTCTTGGCATCGGTGGCCTCAGTCTCAATCTTCTTCTTCAACAGTTCGATGGCCTGCTTCACCTTCTCGATGCTGACGTTCTCCGACTGTGCCATCTCGATGGCGGCCTCGGTCTCCTTGCGGTTCAGGTTGGTGATGGCCTGTGCGTTCTGGTCGAAAGCCTGCGTCAGGTCGTTGATTTCCTTTTGCAGGTCCTCAGCCTTCTTGCGCATCTGCGTCATTTCTTCCTCCGACTTACGTTCAGGAAGAACCTCACGCATGGTGGTGTTGATGGTCTCGTCGCTGCGGTTGATGACGCGCTGGGCATTTCTGCGGTCTTTCGTGGCCTGGTCGCGGGCTTCCTTCATCGGGCCCATCTTCTGCAGTTCCTCGTTATACTCGGCCTGCTTCTGAGTGAGGCGTGCGGTCACGTCCGACTGCTCTTTCTCAGCAGCCGTCTCGCTCTTCGTCATCTTCTCCAGTTCCTCCTGGGCCTTTCTCAACTGCTCCTTCTTGGCAGCGAGTTTGCTATCCAGATCCTCTCGGCGTTTCAGCAGCTGCTCCATCGTCATCTCTGCATCGGCAGACTCCTTCACGGCCTGCGTCTGCTCCTGAGTGGCTTCGGCATTCTTCTTGGCAGCCTTGGCACCCTTCTCCTGCAACTGTGTGAGGCGTTCGGTGTTGCCGGCCTTCTGCTGCTCCAGAGCGGCTATCTGTTCGTCGATTTGCTTTTTCTGCTGGTCAACGCTGACGTTATCTTTCTTCGCCTTGGTATTTGCCTCGGTAGCCTGAGTCCCGCTCTTCACGGCCTGGTATTCCTCCCATGCAGCCTTGGTGCGCTCCTCCTGCTTCACCACATAGCGCTGACGGTATGTCTCGGCATCGTCAAGTGCCTGACCTCTGGCAGTGCGCTTGCCGTCCTTCTCTTCAGGGCCGCCTATGGCGTTGGCCTTGTCGAGACGCTTCTGGTATTCCTCTTTACGCTTTCTGAGGGTTTCGTCTTCCTGACGGTATGCCTCACGCAGGCGTTTCACCTCTTCCTCCTGAGCCTGGTCGGCAGCAGTTTGCTCCTTGGTGGCAGCGGTAACACCCTTCGAGATGTTGGTAAGTTCCAGCATACGGGCACCGCGCTGCTTCAATGCCTCTGGATCAACGGTGACTTGCAGGGCACCGAACTCCTTGTCGTAAACGCCCCTCTGAATCAATCCACCGTTCTTGCCGGTAACGAGGCGGCTTACGATTTCGCGAGCCTCCTTATCGCTACCGATACCGTAGTCCTTCTTGAAGGCATCAATCAGGTCCTTAATCTGATTTTTGCCCTGCAGCGTAAAACGCCCGCCACCGACACCGCTTGGGTTGATGGCCTTGATTCTACCCATCAGGTATTGCTGGGCCTGCTCTATGTTAGAAGCCTCCAGACCTGTGTCACCCTTCAGTTTGAGGGTTGACATCTTTCGCATTTCCTCCAATGCAGCCTTGGCTTCCTCTGCCGTCATCTTCATGGCCTGTGCCTCTTCCTTGGCGGCTTCGGCACCCTTCTTGGCGGCGTCGGCTCCCTTTTCATCAGAGGCGGTCAGGGCGTCGCGCTGTTTCTTCAGCGCCTCGATGGTGCTGGTCAGTGCGGCATTGTCTTGTGTGAGCTTCTCTACCTCCTGCTGTTCCTTCTTCGAGAGCTTCACCTTTTTCTCGGTGGCCTCGTTCTGCTGCTCGGCAGCCTGTGCGGCTTTCTCAGAAGCGGCGGCAATCTTTTCTTTCTGTTCAGCCTCCTTCTGTTCCAGATCGTTCAGTTCGCCCGTCAGCTTATTGATTCTCTCCGTCTGTCCGGCTTCGCGCTCACGGGCCTTTTCCAGATACGACTGAGCGGCCTCGATGCGTATCTGCTGGTCTTCCACGCCCTTCTTCTGTTCAACGGCCAGGAATCCCGTATGCTCGTCGAAACGCATGGTGGCGAATTTCTTCTGCACCACGTCGCTACGCTCCAGTGTGTGTATCAGCTTGCGGGCTTCCTCCTCCGTTATCTGGTAGTATTCGGCCAGCTGCTTGATAGGCTCTGCGGCCTGAGCGGGGATAAACTTATCCTCCGTCACGCCCTTTACCTTCTTGATAATCTCGTAGAATCGGTTGGCCACATCGAGCAGGTCATCCATCTGCTTCTTCTCGTCGCCAAGACCCATTGCAGTCAGACGGCCATCCTTGCTACCCTGCACACGCTTCAGGGTTTCTTCCCACTGGCTGATGCTGCCAGCACCCTTCTTGCTCTCGGCCTCTATCTGCTGACGCTTCTCGGCAATGGCATCCTGAATGGCTTTCAGTCGGGCTTCCAGTGCCTTGACCTCCGAGTCATCCACCTTCGGTTTGATAGGCTCCTGGTTGATTTTCTTCTTGGCATCGTCCACACCGCTGGTATCAACCGTTGGCTTGACGGGCTGTTTGCTCAGGGTGTCAAGATCCTGCTCCAGTTTCTCGACCTCCTTCTCCAGACCGCTCACCTTTTCCTGCTGCTTACCAACCGCCTCGGCATGTTTCTCGGCTTTCTCAGCGGCTTTCTCAGCGGCTTTGGCTTCCTTGCCTTGCTCCTTCGTCAGCTCGTCAACCTGCTTTTTCAACTCGCCCACCTTGGCCTTCTGGTCGTCGTATGCCTTGATGGTGCGGTCTGCCTCGTCGCGTTTCTGCTCGGCATCCTGCTTGGTGCTGCGGGCGTCGGCTATCTTCTGGTCGCGCTTCTTGATCACCTCGTCCAGATGCTCCTGCAGCTCTATCTCGTCGCGTATGTCGTCGAGTTCCTTGCTGCGCTGGGCCTTCTTGTCGCTGAGACCTTTCATGGTGCTCTCTATGCCCTCGCGCTCCTTCTTGGCAGCCTGCATGGCAGCCTCGCCGTCGGCATGGCGCAGATTGATGCTCTCCTGCGTCAGTGCGTTCGACAATCTGAGTGCGTCCTGCTCAGAAGCTATCTCGCCTTTTAGGCTACGCTCGGTAGCAGCTACCGTCTCCACGGCCTGTGCCACCTCGTTCATCTGTGCTTTCAGGTTGCGCCACTCCTCGCTATTGTAGACAGCCAGACGCGAAAGGTCTTCCAGCACCTCCTTGGCACGGGTCAACTGTACGGTGCTGACGGAACTGCCGTCCTTCAGCGACTGCATCATCGTCACGATGTCCTCCTTGGCACGGGTCACGTTGCGGTCGGTGGCATCCATCAGGCGCTGCAACTGGTTCCAGTATTTGCTGCCTGTCTCCACGGTGCTCTGCACGAGCTTTGCAGCGTTATAGACAGACTTGTTGAACTTGGCCGACATCTGGTCAAGCGTACCTTGGTTGAACTCCTTAATACCCTTCGACAGCGTGTCGATACCCTTGGTATATTCGCGCATGCCTTTCTGCAAAGCCTCCCAGGTCTTGGTCTGCGCTTTCAGTCTGCCCTCGATGTCGGCAATGACTTTCGCAGGTGCTCCGGCAGCCTTGGCGTTAGCCAGCTCCTTGTCGAGCTTTTCCTTGGCTACGCGGGCGTCATCACACGCTACCTGCAGCGATTTCATTACTGGGTTCGCCTTGCCGGCGTTAGCCACAAAGTCAATGTGGATAAGTTCGTGACGTGTTGCCATATATCTTGTATTCTGTGTTGGTTTCTAATGATGGTTATCTGTCAAATCTGCCGCGACGCTGCCGTCTGAAGAGGGCGCGGTTCACGGCATCGTGGGCATCCTGATTGTCGCCCATAGCGTAAACCATGAACATGGTTCCGGCAAAGGAGAACTCCCTGCGGGCCACCGATGCAAACTTAGCGGCCTGCGTGCGCATCTCCGTCACCACGAAGGGCTTACCCCTGCGTTTACGTGTCGGCACGGGAATAGGCTGCCAATACGGTTGTGGGATGTTGGGCACCGGACTGTCGTAGGGCTCATTCTTGCCTACGGCCAGTTCTACGAACCTCGAATAGTACAGGTACTTGGCAGCAAACACCTGTGTGTCGCCACCGCTCGTCGCCCATGTCTTCCACCACAGCGAGCGCTTCATGGCACCGGTACGCACGGCATTCAGTCGCTCCACGTTCTCCTCGGTGTTCTCGCGGCTGATGCGCTCGAAGTTGTTGATCCACGCCATGATGCGTTCGTCGCGCCAGTCCCATTCCCAGCGTTTCACCTTGTCGCCATACTTGTCGCTGGCCCAGCCCTTCTCCTGTACTTCCGAAATCAGTGCCATAGTCTTACTCGTCTTCGTCTGTGCTGACTTGTGGCATCTTGTCCATCAGCCTTACCGTCACCGTTGCCAGGCAGTGTTGCCAGCGACGTTTCAGTTCCCCGCCGTGACGTTCTATCACGTCGAGTCGCTTATACAGTTCAGCTTCCAGAAGTCCTAAAGACCCGGGGCCTTCCTTGGGCAGGTCGTGCTTCTTCAACTCCTGTTCGCAGAAGGCGAGGAAACGCTGTGTGCGCAGGTTGGCTGATTCACGCGCCTTGCGGATGCGCTCCGCCAGCTGCTTGTAGTAAGCGGCATCGTGGGGGGCATCCTTCTTGTTGCCGTTATCCACCGATTCCGTGGTACCGTTGTTTCTACTCACACCCTTTATTTCTGCCATCTTCTCCAGCAGCGCCATTGCTGCCAGCTCTGCATCGTCAGGCTCCTGTGTCATGGGTGCAGGGGCAACGTCCTCTACTCTCAGCGGCTTCGGCTCCTGCTTCTGCTTCTTGTGGAATATGTTCTTTAATGATTTCATGATTCTCCTCCTGCTATGGTTTCTACTGTACCAGTCTTACTGTTATCAAGTGTTGTCAGAGTTTGCTGCTTAATAATCCACTCTGCGTTATACCATGAGTTGAAGGTGCTGATAGCCTGCAGGAACGACAGGTAGCCGCGCTGCTTTACGTTCAGCTGCTGCTGCTTCAACAGGTGCATCTCACGCAGGGCTGTACCACCGTTGGAACTATGCACCATTGGCACACCAACGAGACGTGGATCAACACCCAGAGCAAGGAATATCGGGCTGGTAGCCAGTTCCAACTCTTCCTTTCCGGCGGTGGTGACATCTTTGGACGTCTCGGCCACGTCAACGATTTCGACATTATGGTGATCCTTGCCGTCCTGACCCTGCCACATCCACTGACGCATCATCTTTCCGTGATTCTCGCGGTGCTTCAGGAAGTCCTCCATCGACGCTTCCAAATCGTCGATAAATTTCTGCTGCTTTTCGGGGTTTCCTTGGTAGCCTTCGTCGGCAAAGACGGACTCCAAGTAGTCAAGACTTATATATAGGATTTTTCCCCACGACGTGATATTCTCACGCTGTTTGGCCTTGTCGTAGGCAATGGTGCTGGCAAAATCGTAGAACTTGGCAAGGAATATACTCCACCATGCAGGCTGCTGGTAGTAGAATTTGTTGCCATAGAACGTCGGGCATACTATCCACGTCGGGCGATCCTTGATGCGTCCGCGCTGATGCGACTCCACTTGATAGCGCAGTTCGCCGACACGTCCTTGCGGCATAGCGACGGGGTACATCACAATCTTCTGGTCAGAGGCTTTAACAGTCTTCAGGCCGGTCATGCCCTTTGTTCTCCAACGGTCGCTGAAATAAATATTCTGGATGTATCTGTATTCATTGGCTGCCTCGTAACGGACACCGCTTATGATAGGCAAGATACCAAGACGCACAATCTTCGGATTCCACGGACCGCGACGTCCGCGCTCCAGTCCGACGGTCGGGAAGTAGAGGTCGAACATTACGTCATCCTGCATACACTGCGAACAGTGCAGCGACAGGTCGTTGTTCTCCAGAAACTCACGGGCGCCGGGAATGTGTTTCTTGTCGCCCATTGCGTCATCTTCGTCGTAACCCTCCCACGTGCGTTTCCATTGCTCGTAGGCTTCACGGGCACGCTTCAGCTTGGCATTCTCCTTGGGCGCACCAGTCTTGATGCCGATATTGCCAAGTAGCTCATCGGCTTCTTCAAGTGGCGTCTTCCCCTGTTCTTCCAGTGCTTCCAATTCATCCAGCAGACGTGCCCCTGCATCGCGGTACTCCACCAGCTCACCGTTTGGGAAACGGTACATCAGTCGTGGACCGAGGCCAGTAGCGAGGTCGGCCAGATAGCGCAGAGGTGACGCAGTATAAGGCAAAGCCTTTGCAAGGCTGTATATTTGCGCAGGTATATTGTCGCCAGGTCCCCAGGGTATAAATCCGCGACCAAGCGATTCTCCATCTTCGCCGGCAACGGGTGTCGGCTTAGTGTTACGGCTGTCGAAACTCCATGCCAAATTTGAAATAGGGCCGTTGCTTAGCGCACCGGAACCCATGCCTATAGCCATGTTCTTTGCTTCCTTGTCAGACGGATCCTTGTCGCCCAGCGAGAAATTATGCACGCCGCCCAACTTAATGGCATCAAGCGACATAAACCCTTTCTTTCGCATTTCACGGTCTACACGCTCATAATCGGCCTTTGTCTTCGGGCGATGAACTTTGATAGAAGATTTATTTCCCATAAAATCAAACGTTTAATTTTACGGGAAAGATACTATGTATCAATCTCGAAGTCAAGGGCATTTAAAAGTACACAAAAGGGACGGTTCTTTTTGTGTACTTTAATGCGGGATAATCAGGTTATGATACCTGCCTCTCAGTCTGCCACCAATCGTTTTGTTGCCGTTGGTAAAGAAGCGGCAGCCTATGAGCAGCGTATCAAAAGCGTCCGTTACGTCCGTTCTGGTTCTGGGGTCAATGCTACCCTCCGTACCTTCGCCTTTTGCATGTAGCTTTTCACCACCCTTATACTTGCGTATGCCGTTCGGCCCCTGTTCGCAAGCACAGTTCTCAATGGCTGTTATCAAGTATTCGTTACGGTCTTCATCGGCGTTGATGCGAACGGCAGGGCCTTGCTGGAAACTGAATACATCACAGATAAACTGGAACTTCTGGTTATGCTTCATGGGAGATCCGATATCAACGGGTGTTACGCTGGCACGGGCGCGCCTCAGTTCCTCGATAACTACATCATTGAAGTTTTGCGCCTTGGCTCCCTCTACAGCGTATGCCAGTGAGGCGCCTTGCTTTGCCGTACTGTCATAGTAGTAAATGAAGTCGCCGCCACGATCAATGAACGGACGGTAGTAGCGGCACATATTGCGTATCAGAGCACGTATCTTCTGCTCGTTCATGGTGAACATACTTTTGAGCACCATCAGAGTCTCACGGCCTTCAAACTTACGAAGCTGTCCGATAACCACGCAATTCAGGTTGGCATTGTAGTCTAAAGCTATCCTGATGGGAAGATCATAGTCGATGTCTAAATCCAGGCTGCAATCGTTCACCAGCGACGTGCGTGTCAGGTCGATGGCGTCATACTCCACGGCGGTGGGGTTGTTGGCCTGGTCTAAAGCTGTGCGGCTGTAGCGGGTCGTATAGTCAGACAGCAGTTTATCCATCACGGCGAGGTCGCTCTGATGGTAAGTATGCAGTTCCGAATCGTAGTTGCAGTAATATCCATCACGTGCCAATCCTTTGCGTTGGCCAAGAATCTGAATATTGTACATCAATGGGGGTAAGGTTCGACGCATAGTTCTGAACCATTCTTCTCCCAATATCTCAATATTGCTCAAACTGCTGAAACGGAAAAAAATCTTGCTCTTGCAGCGCAATTCATTGATACGTTTCAAGAATCCGTCTACGTGCCACAATTCAGGCATCTCGTCGGCTTCGGCCAGCATCAGGTCTATCTCGTGGTTGATGTCGTCGGTCTGCGTCTGCTCCTCCTGCTCCCAGAGCGCCTGCTTCTGCGTGATGGACGGGTCGCTGACAAAGAACTTCGAGAGGTATAGCGGGTTATAGTCCACGTTGTAGCCGAAGGTATATTTGGCGGTATTGCGAAAACCGTCGCCCATCAGTCCGCTGCCCTTGGAGATCAGTTCGGGTCGGATAGCAGGAAACAACTCTTCCTTCATCTTCAGGAACGGCAGGTAGCGCGTCTCGTCGGCAGCTGCGCTGGAGAGTGTCATACCATTAACACTGGCGCGTACTGCCATTGATATGGAGTACCAGCACGCACCTGTGTTAAAGATGGTTACGTTTTCCCAAGAGCGGGGCTTGCTCAGAGGCAACGGCCAGTGGAGCTTGGCAGGCGGTCGCTGTCGCATGAAGTCACGACCTTCTACGAGACCCATCATCTCCAGTCCCTTCACCACGGCAGGCCATGTCTTGATGTAGAGCTGCTTGATGCTGCAGCCCAGGAATACGTTACTGCTACGTGGAATGCGCAGAGAGGTTTCTTTTACGTGCTCGGCAATGTCGGTGGTCTTACCCGTACCGCGCCCTGCCACCTCGTAAGTCTCACGGCAACGGTAGCGACGGCGCTTTGACTGTGCCTCGTTCTCGTAGATATACCGCTGGTTAGGCAACTCCTTCTCTTCTCGCTCTTCCTCGTCGGCATCGCCTGTCGGTTCTGCCAATGGGAGCATACGACCCAGAGCCGCGTCGCTGTCGTTGTCTGAAAAGCCTACCCTACTCATTATTCTTCCTCCTCTTTCATTTCCTGTGCTGCAGGTTGCTGTGATTCTCCGATGGCCTTTCCGTCCTTGTCAACAACAAGTCCGTGCTCGTCAATATGTGCGCCCCACTTTGTAGCCAGTTCCAAACGGCGTTCTGCACTGACGCGCTTTCTGGTCGGGTCTACCTTCGTCACGTCGGTAGTCGGAATCAATTCGGTATAGGAAGCCTCGCTGATGCGGTTCGGGTCTTCCTCCTCGCGGTCAAGTCCACCGTATTTGTACTGTTGTTTAAGGCCCATGTCAACAATGGTCATATTGCCCGTGTCAAAGCCAGTGGAGATCATACGCTCTGCGGTACGGATGCCACGATACTGTAGCGTCTTGCGCGACGGCAGTTTCAAGAAGTGTTCCTGAATCCATTCAAACCACTCAGCATCCTTCTTTGCAGCCGTCAGCAGGTCGCCTCTATCCTTGTATTTCTTGTCATCAGCCTTTAGCATCGAACGTGCCAACTCCAATGGATTGACGTATGGGTTCTGTAGCCATGCCATGTAGATGGCCTTCACCCGCGTCAGCCTTGCCTTCTGAGGTTTGGTAATGTCAAGGTCAACAATAGGCACGTCGGCCTCGAAGTGGAGCGTAATACCCCGCTTCACCTCGTCTGGTATGTTGTACACGAAGTTTGCCATAGTCTAAATTCTTGAATACTCCTTCTTCGCATCAAAGCTCGGACAGCTCTTGATCCACTCCTGCGGCTCGACAATACCATTGTGGTTCTTGTCGGGCGAAAAGTCGCGGTGGCCACTGATCTTTGCCTTTGGGTATAGCTTGCGCAGCTCTACCAACAACGAGAGCAAAGACGCCTTCTGGGCCTCCGTTCGCGTGTCCTTTGCCTTCAGCTTATTGTATGGCACACCTGGCTTGTTCTCCAGACCGCCCACGTATGATATGCCGATGCTGTGTGCGTTATAGCCGTTGACGTGCGCCCCTATCAGGTCAACATCACGTCCGTTCCATTTCTCGCCATTCAGCCCAATCACATAGTGGTAGCCGATGTCGCTCCAGCCGTTCTTCTTGTGTTCTGCACGAATCTGGTCAACAGTCATTGCCTGTCCCTCTCTCGATGCCGTACAATGGATGACGATATCCGTTATCACCCTGCGTGACTTCTTCAGATGGAAAGCCTGTTTGACTACCGCCGGCAGGAGTTTTGCCAAAGTGGCCGGACCCGCTATGCCGTCTGGCGTCAGGTTATGTTCGCGCTGCCATGTCATCAGCGCCTCACGGGTGAGCGGGCCAAACTGCCCGTCTTGCACCAAGTGCAGCGCACCCTGTATCTGTTTCACTACAGGGCCGCTGCTTCCAAGTTTATAAAGTGTAGCCATGATTCTTCACTCTTTACTCTATTAGGGCCATTCGCCTAAAGGACCGTTTACGTTTGGGATGGGGAACGATGGGCACCACTCCGTAATGTTACCAGTCACCGCATCAATGAAGATAGGATCACCGATGGTTCCCAACACCCACTGAGCGTTACAGTTCCTCGGACCTACAGGCATTCGCAGCACCATACCCTTAGCAGGTGGGATGACACCGTTCCACTCCTTCAAGCGTTTCAGCACGTCCATAGGCCACAGCTTAATCTCGCAGTTATCCAGCTCGTCGTCTTCAATCCACACGTCGATGATAGGATGCGGAATAATCGTACCCTTATTAACGTTAGAACTGATGTACTGAACGTGAGGCCCCTCGTCATTCCAGTAGAAGAATACGTCAGTAATGTCAGTGATGTGCAGGTCGTCGATGTTCTCAGCCTTGATGGTATCGTTGAACACCACTTGCAGGTTGCGCCACTCGTAGGTCTTACCACCAATCAGGTTGAACATCGTCTGACGATGCAGGGCGACGATGTTAGCCACACCAGCCGTAAAGTCCTGTACCACGCCGTCATAGTCGCTGCCAGCCACCACTACGGCCTTCTCCTGCGGTTTCTCACTCTTGCCGCATCCGTTGCAGGATGCCATCATGCCTACGACTATCGCCATCAGCATGCAGAAAAGAATCTTTTTCATCTTTCGTTTTTGTGTTTTGTTAATAATGTTTTGTTTATTGTGTCGCGATAATCGCGCCTCAATCAATATACTCTTCCGCTTCCTCCCAGCCCGTATCGGGTTTGAAGTCGTCGCGCTCCTTCAGGTACATCACCCTCATGCCCGACAGCGACTGCCAGCGGAAGCCCAGGTCATGCAGCTGCTTCTCAGCCGACGGCCACGGGTCTCCCCAGTCGATGCTTGCACGCAGTCCCATCGCGTCGCGCAACTGTCCCACGTCCATGACCTCCACGCCGATGTCAAACCTCGGCCACGGCATCCAGCGCTCGTTGAACGCCTCGACCGCCTTCGTCACGTTGTCATCCACCGCGTCGATGTCCGTCACCTTCTTCGGCGCCTTCTCTTCGTCGTTCTGTGCCATATCTGGAAACTTACTCGGAATCGTCACATTCTTTATCGTCGGCGAACTGCGCTCTCTGAGCCTCCAGTTCCTCGTCCGTCAGATACAGGTTCCAGTCGATGCAGAGGTTCAGCGGCTCGTCACGCTGGAACTGCAACATCACCGCAAACCAGCCGTTCTGCAGCGGACCGACACTCAGGATGTCGATGTACGCACCGTCAAGGTTGATGCGTGCGAAGTCGCCTTTGATGTCGTTGTCAATCTCCTCATCGTGCTTCTTCTTCAGCCACGACAGGAAGTTCCTTGCATGAAACATAGCCGTCTCATACGCCACAGCCGCCTCGTCGCCGTCGGCCATCTTCTCGGCCCTGACAAAGAAGTAAATCGGATAGTTCAGTACTGGACATTCAATAGGTCCGCTACCGTCCACCCCACTCTCCATTACCACGCATGGCGAAAAGGCGTTGCTGATGTCCTTGGCCATATCCACCACGCCCATCTGCGAGTCAGTCAGGTAGAAGCGTTTGTTCTCCTTCGTGTGCTTCATGTACTTATACCGCTCGCACCACTGTTTAACAATCGAATGAAAAGTCATAGTCGTTTTGTGTTTGTGTTGTTACACCTTTATCTGGTCGAGGTCGATGCCATAGACCTTGGCGCTGTTGACCACCGCCTCCGTCACCGTCTCTTTACCTCCGATCTTCACCATCTCGCGGTACTTATCCACCCACTTCTTCACGTAGGCATCGTGCTTCTCGCCTGGTTCCTTCGGGCCTCGCGTGTCGCGCAGCGCATTACGCAACTGCTTTACACGCGCCTTCTGCTCTTTCGTCAGCTCACCTGAATCTTGAACCTTGGAACTTGAAACGACATGCGCATGTCCCAGGTCATCGACAGTAACACGTCCTGCCTTTACAGCCTTCGCCCACTCAGCGTCCAGCTCCTTACGGATGCTCTTTACCTGACTGTCAATCCTCGTGGCGGTCTTTGCCCACTTCTCGCGGTCAGCATTCTTGGCGTTCGGGTCGTTTATCAGCAGGCTCATATTCTTACGGGCTTCCTCCAGACCGCGCATCAGCTCGCCATACTTAGCCGCACGCTCCTGCGTCTTCTTCGGCAGGATATGCACGTACTGGGAAATATGTTCTGGACGCGGAATAATGCCAGGTTCTTGTGGCTTGACGCCTGCGCCAACGGTCTGCGTTGCCTTGGAGGTTCCCGCCGCAGACTCCTCTTTTGCCGCTTTCTTGGCGCCAGCCTTACCTGAATCCTGAATCTTGGCACCTGAAACCACAATGTTCTCTCCCTGCAGAGCCACAGGCTTTGCCCCGTCTGGCTCACCCATCGTCTTCAGGCATTTCACCATTCTTCGGATGCTTCTGTAGGCAGCCTTGCCATACAGTCTGTCAGGCAGCCACGTGTCGGCCATGTTCGAGAACGATGACAGTAGCCGTGCGCCCTCTTCCCAGGCGCGGCATTCCTCGTCGTTCCATCGGCCACTCACCTGCATCACGTTCTGCAGCTGTGCCTCCGGTTCCTCGGCACGTCTCAGCAACATCTTGGCAGCGGAGCGCAACCACTCCCCTACCCGCTTTGCTATTGTCAGCCGCTCACCGGCATCCATGTTATCGTACCTCTTGAGGTACTCGCTCAATGTTATCTTCTTGATCATAGTCGTTACTCTTTTGGTTTCTGCTCTTTCTTCATCTCCTGTTGTTCCTTCATCCACATCATGTAGCAATAGCGGAAAGCATTTTCGCCCAGCTGCTTGATAACCTTACGGATGACCGACGGCTGCTGTGACTGTCGCGCACGAATCAGGTCGAACTCCTTCAGGATCGCCTCTGCGTCGTTCGTGCCGAAGCGTCTGAGGAACACCTCGTAATCATTCTTCGTGTTGTAGTGGATGCCGTATTTTGCCTTGGCATCGCGCATCATTTTCAGCATCTGCTTCACGGCCTCCTTGATACCTTCCAGCACACGCTCTCTCGGCACATCCACCATCTTCATGCCCTGCTGCTGCAACTCCTTTTCGATTTGCTGCTTCTGTTGGGACTGCTCTTGTTCTGGGGCTTTCGCCTCTTGTTTCTTCTTTGCCATATCTCAAAAATTAAAATTAGATATTTTCAGTCTCTCGTTAGAAGAATATCGCTTTTGCGAAATAGATAACGGCTGATGCGATAGATATCATTTTCAACCAGAAGAAAGCCCATGCACCACAGCCTACCCATGCAGGATAGTCTTTGGGTGTCAACTGATGGCGGTTAATCTGACGCATGAAAAGCCACGACGTAAACGTCTGCCAAACGGCTTGCAATACGGATAGCAGCATGTAAATAACTGCAAGTGCAGTACAAATAGAAAATGTATGAAACGCATGGCCTGATATCAAACCGCCAGTCATCATAACAGTAAACATCCATGCTACCATGTCGGCACGTTCGCCAGCCTTCACACTGCGCTCCTGATAATAGTCGTAGACTTCCTTTTCCGTCAACACGTCTTCGTCAGGTATTTCCTCAAACACCTTACCACGGGCATTATCTACACCATATACGTCCTGGCATAAACCAGACTCACACTCTTCGTGGCAATAATCCTTCAAAGCACAACGGTCACATTCGCTCCCGTCACCGATGGTGTCAGGTACAAGAGCGTATGTTTTTCCGTTAATTTTAATTTCATTGTCTTTATTCATAATTCGCCGAATTTGTCTTTTGCACTAAGATACATATATGTGATTCCTACGTCAAGGGCAAATGAGTTAAGAACGTTTGCCGCCTTATTTAGTTAATAATACTTAAAACTGTGTGACTTTGCGGTTGCAAAGTTGTGCGGTTGCAAAACTTTTCCTATCTTTGCACCAACTGATAGCTCTAATGCTTAAAGGATTCCGCTACAACAGTCCTGAGCAAGCGGGCAAGATGTCGGCCACAAAGCTACACATTATGAACACTTTATCGACAAGCCTTTCTAAGGCTCCTGGTGCATCTTTATTGCATAGTTGCATAGTTGCACAACCACACAATTACAAAACCGCATATCCACACAACTATGCGGCTAAATACCTATTATATATAATTATGCAGTTGTGCGGTCGTGTAATTGCAGTGTTTTGTAACCGCATAACCACACAAATACAACACTGCACAATTATGTATATTTGCAACTACACAACCGCACATTTGCACAATAATACATTCAAGTGGCCGCACAATCGCACAAATACAATACCGCACACGTATGCACATTTGCAGTTGTGCAACCGCGCATTTACACAATCGCAAAATTTTAAGCTACAACAAATATTATAAGGAGTAAAACTATGAGTAAGAACAAAGCTACACATCTGCGTCACATCGTGACCGTAAGCAACAACAAGGGTGGGGCAGGAAAGACCACCACAGTATTGAACTTGGCAGTGGCCATTATGAAACGAGGCTACCGCGTTCTTGTCATCGACATGGATCCTCAGTGCAACCTCTCCACCAGTATCGGGTGGGACATGAAGCGCCAGGGAACGAAGAAAGAACCCGGGGAGCCTACGATGTTCACAGCACTTTGTGAGGGAGCAAACATTCCCGTGTATCGTAACAGCATTGGACTATACTACACGCCATCGTCACGATGGATGGAGGATGCCGACGTCTATCTGAACAGCAACAAGGTGACAGACCCTGTAAGAGCCTTACGTGCCTTGTTAGCCGAACCCATCGACGACCACACTGGCGAAGGACTCACAGAATGGGAGAGCAGTTTTGATTTCATCTTCATCGACACCCAACCCGCCATGAGCCGTGTCACGGTCAATGCCGTATGCGCTGCCGACGGCATTATCATTCCCGTTGAGCTGGAGCAGTTTGCCGTTGACGGCTATGTCGAAACTATCGGTAAGATCATCAAGATCAAGAAAGTCTCAAACCCGACGCTGCAGATTCACGGCATATTACTCACGAAGGTAAACAACCGCTTGAAGAACGCTAAGAACTGGGAGGCCGACATGCGCGACCAGGGCGACGTGTTCAATGCCGTCATCCGTCGCTCTAACGACATCACCAACTCGCAAGACCGCAGCTACGACACCACACCCGATGCCTGTCACGACATCTTCAGCTATCGTGGTGCCAGGAGCAATGTCAGCGAAGACTTCATCCTGCTTGCAGACGAATACCTGAAGAAATGGGGAAAGTAGCATAACTGCACAGCCGCATAGTTGTGCGGTTGCATAACAAGTTTTCAAATGTCAAACAAATAAAGTTATCACATTATGGGAAAGAAAGAAGAACCCCGCCGCCGTTCGCTCAACGCACTGATAGAAGCGGCAGCAAGTGAAGACATCGACGTGGCAGGCATCGGCACAGAGCCACAAAACCAGCAGGCGCAAGAGAGTGTGTCATCCTCTTCGTCATCCAGTAGCAGCAGTAGTGAATCATTCCCTACCAAGAAGGCAACAACCATCATGCCAAAGGAGGTGTTCAATGCCCTGCAGATGTACTGTACGCAGACCGACACCCCGAAGCATCGTGCCCTCTATCTCTTTATTCTTGACGGCCTACATGCCGCAGGCCAGATATCCGACGACGACTACCAACGCTTCCGCGACATGGCCGCATTGCTTACTACCACCTACGAAAAGAAGTAAGGCTATGACACCAGAAGAATATATTGAGAAACTGAAAGAAGCCCAGCGCACGCTTATCCTCGTGAAGGAAGATCTTGACAGAGCTATTCACAGGATGGAAAAGCGTTTAGAAACGGGTTATGAATATTATGAGAAGGATAGCCGTCTGGCAGCTTTGGCAGGACGTGAATATATCAAGTTAGTTGATAAAAGTATTTATGAATTAGCAACGAATAAAATTGAGTATTGATTATGAAGCATACAGAAAGTGAAGCATACGAATTGATAGATGCTTGTAATGAGAACATCAACAGCGGAGATGTGAATAGTGCTGGCAGTTATGACGAAGGTGTCAGAGACGCCTTGCTTTGGCTCCTCGATGGGACTGCAAAACCATTTATAGGTAGAGAACTTTAAAGCGATACGTCTATGCAACAGTACACGCATGATTATACGCTGGTGTCAGAGGCCGAAAGCCATCTGTACGCAGCACAACAGTTAGAGGCGCATGAGCAGCCCGAAGAGGCATGGAAGCATATTGCGGATGCTCGTCGCATATTACAGCAGTTTCTCTCGCAGAACAACATGGTTCCAGACGATGAAGTCTATGACGGCTGGGTGAAGTCCAACGACGTGAAAGAAGAAATCGAACGACTAAAACAGCAGCAGCTATGAAAACAATTATTTCCGCAGGCCGCATCATGATCCTGGTGCTTGCAAGTCTCTTGGCTTTTACGTCCTGCAGCAAGGACGAAGACCCAGGCATCAGGGATTACGATCTGATTGGCCAATGGATTTCTGACGTCAGGAATAATACACGGATATATACGTTTGGTGGTGATCTCAGAGGATACTATAACGATTCATCTGGCAGATGGTCCGACTTAACATACACGATTTCTGAACTCGGACATATCCATATCAAATTCTTCAATAGTAAGACCAAGGAATTTGAAGAAGAGCATGACTGGACTTACAGCGTCTCCGGCAATACGCTGTGGCTGAATGGAACATCGTTCACCAGAAAGAAGGACAGCACACCTGTAGATTCCGTTGTGTCAGCGCGCCGACAATAGGGTAGGGCTGGAAAACATGGCAACGACCGCACCGAGGATAACAAGGCGATGCGGTCGTTGTTGTATTATAATCGTAAAGATTTGGCGCGGACAGATTTAAAGTCTGTGTGCCTTATCGGTTGATAGCCCGAAAGCGATTTACAACTTAGCTGAAGTCTGCCCGCGATGACGTAAAAGAGTATGCGTCGCCATCAGGAGCGTAATTGCCTGTGTAGTCGTTTCTGAGGTTCATCGTTTCGGTTTCACTATTAGGCCATCGGTAACATACAAGCGTCATGCTAACCTCTCCTGTGGGTGTAAGGAGTGAATAAGCATCGACGACTTGTGCAGACGTTGTGCTGGCCTCCTGGTTCAGCATTACTGGAGTCTGCAAGTCCACGATGTTCAACTGTGAATCGAACGAAACGACGGCATTACCGTCCAACGAGAGGGTAGCTACCATTACGCAGCCAATGTCCTGCTCAGGTGGGCCATAAGCCTGCATCTGAGCCGTAGCGTGTGCCATCAGCGTAATCATCATCAGGCACATCATGCAAACGAATTTCTTCATTGCCTTTCGTTTTTAGAATTTGACATAGCCGAGTTCCACGGCGTTACTATTCCACATACAAAGATACAAAATACCCGGCCCAAGTCAAGGGCACTTGCAAATAGAGTAGGGCAGTCGGTCGAAGATTCCCAACTTGCGGTCGGAAAAACCCAACTCGCAAGAAAGCGTTTATTAAATTTTAATCTGTTCTTGGTACCGAAATAACAAATCTCTCCAGGCTTGATACGAATCTTCGACCAGAAAATGGCTGATATCCTACTGCCTATGGGCGTTCCCGACATATATACACCCTAACTTCTTCTTTATCAGTCGGAAAAAACCAACTCACAAAGATTATTTGTTTGTTGGTTTTTCTCATTTACAATAACCAATTAAATAGAGTGTTTATATATTTACGGATGGCGAAACCGCCTAACACACAAGTAGTTACGTTTTATATCGGTCGAACAATACCAACAACCAGTCGAAGAAACCCAACTTAGTGGTCGAACATTCCCAACTTGCAGTCGGAGATATCCAACCGAAAGTCGGACAAAACCAACTTTTAGTCGAAGAAATACAACTCGGTCGGAGATTTACAACTCGCAGTCGGAAAAATACAACTTCCTAACTTTGGTCGGAAAAACCCAACTTGCGGTCGAAGAAACCCAACATTACGCATTTTTAACGCATATTTTTCCGAAAACATTTGGAACTTTCAGAAATAATTCTTACCTTTGCCCTCGCTACAAACATAATGTTAAACCTCTCTGTGTGACGTGGACGGACTGTAACTCCATCGTATCATACATCGAATAAAGATAGGCGGCAGCCTGTTTCCCCACTGTCAGCAGAGGTCGAAGTGTTTGTAGCAGAACGCATAGGGCTGCCGCCTTTGTTCTGCTGCGACCTCCGACATAAAAGATTGCAAGACAATGGAAGAAAAGAAACAAACCACCCAGAGTCAGCCGACGGCACAGCCCGCCGACGAGAAGAACCTGCCCATGCGCTACATCAGGCAGCCGTACCCCATCTCGGCTATTCAGGCCGACCTCTCCACTCAGCAGATACGTATTCTCGTCGGCATGATGCAGAGCGTGCAGGATGGCGTGCAAGCCATGTTTGAGCGCGGGCCCGTAGACGGTCAGCTGCAACTGTTTCCAGAAATGCAGGACGACCGTGTGAACATCGACTTCAAGTTCAGCGACGTCGTTGATCGTCCTGATGCCTATCGCGACGTGGAGCGCGTGGCCAAGAAGTTCATGGAGATGGTTTTCCGCTACGAAGACAAGCAAAAGGGCGAAGTAAGCCTGTCGCACTTTGTCGATGAGATTACCTATCCCTCCCGTGGCAGCAAGCGCGACAAGATCCGCTTCACCTTCACCAAGAAGCAGGCCCAGGCCGTCTTCAACTTCACCATGTACAGCCGCTATCTCCTGCCCGTAGTCACTTCTTCAAAGAGCAAGCACACCGCCCGTCTCTACATGCTTATTACATCCGCACGTGGGTTCGAGCGCGACGACTCCGGCATCTTCCACTGGTACGTCACCTACGAAGAGCTGCGCCGTATTCTCGGCTGTGACGACAAGGACGAGCACGACCGCTGGTATCGCAAGTCGCAGAAGCTCTACAAGCATTTCAAGTCCGATGTGCTGCGTACCGCCCAGCGCGAGTTGAAAGCCCTTGCCGACGAAGGGAAGAGCGACTGTTGGTTCGACTTCACCGAACTGCCGGAAGGTTTCGACGGTGAACCTCTTCGCTTCGACTTCCTCGTACATCTGAACGATGTCAAGAAGCCCATCGACAAGAAGGAGCCTGAGCAGACTGAACAGCCTGAGCAGGAAACAATGCCAATGTGGGGAGAGTAGGTTATGGAAAACGATTACAGCAAACTTTGGGAAGACAGCCTCGCGATGATCCGCGAGAAGTACGGCGACAAGTTCCGGCACTGGTACGACGTGTGGTATGGCGAAGTGCGCTTCGAGAGCTACGACCCCGACACGCATGTGCTGCTTATTCAGGTGCCGTCAAAGTACGTCTATGAGTATCTGGAGATGAACGGTGCCAAGGATATCCGCTGGGCCACGAAGGAGGTCTTTAAGACAGACATCATACTGAAGTACCGTATTCTGGAGCCACGACGCGAGCCTGACTTTGCTCAGGTGGCCGACTATCTGCGCCAGCAGGGATGCACCGTTGGTACCGAACGTCCACACTTCAGAATTGCCGATGCTGAGAAGCGAATGCGCGACGGCCTGCGCTATTTCCTTGGTCACGACGGCCAATGGTTGCCAGCTTACGACAAGGTGGCCACCTGGCTCTCCGACAACAAGGGTAGGGGACTGGTCTGCATCGGCTATAGCGGAACGGGTAAGACACTGCTGTGTACCAAGGTGCTGCCTGTCATCCTCGGCTATAAGAGCATCGTTCAATGTACCGCCAAAGAAATGACGTTACGCAATGGCAATGTAGAGCGCATCGACGAGCTGCTGAAGGCGAAGTGTATCATCATCGACGGACTGGGCACTGAGTCTGTCGATACCAACTACTACGGTCGCCGCCGCCGACCTTTCGAGGAATTGTGCGACGCAGCAGAGAGCGATGGCAAGCTGCTTATCATCACCACCAACTGCCTCTCTACGAAACCCATGCCCGACACGTGGGCTGGTAAGTCGCAGTTCCCCACATCCTTTGAGGAATACTATGGCCAGAACGTCATCAACCGCTTGAAGTCCATCACCACCACCGTCCTCTTCTCAGGACCCAATCTCTGGTAATCACTGCTCCCGCTTGCAGCGACGCTGCCACTCACGGCGCATGGGCTCTGCATAGACGTCGGGCGTGTCGGTGTCACGGCAGAACGCCTCTATCATGTCTATCTGGGCGTACTTCTCGTCACGGTGCTCTCTGGCATATCTGTCGGCATAGTCGCTGACGGCCTGCCAGAACGCCTCTCTCAGGATGCGCTGTATGACCTTCGCCTGCTTCATGCCGAAGTTCACGTCCAGCGTCCACGGACGCAGCACGCCGCTCCTTGTCATGCACAGCCTGGGACACTCGATGGGCAAGTACTGCAGCAGACTTTCCTTTGTCGCTCCGTAACTCTCCTCTATCGCCGTTGGATCAATCCTCATGCCGGCATCCAGCGCATTGCGGAACGTGGCCGAGATGGAGTTGCCAATAGGTCCGTTCCCCATCGGCTCATTGGCAGTCTCAAGGCGCAGCGCACGTCTGGCTCCTGGCAGGTGCTGAATGCTCACCACCTTCCAGTCCTTCACCATTGCGCCACCGCCGAGTTCGTGCTGAACCCAGCCTTGGATAAAGTCCGTTACTTTCAGCCAGCAGATAGCTGGTGCCCTGTATTGCCGTTCGCTCATTGATGCCTGCAAAGTTACGAAGATTTTTCGAGCAAAAAGAAACTTTCGCCATTTATCAGAAATCGCCCGAATTTCCCTATTTTCACCTCAAAAAAATAACTGTTCTGATAAATTTATGAAAATGGTGAGTATCAGCAAGTTAGCAGCCGAAACACCCCGAAAAACTACCCTCCGAGTTATTTTCTTTCTGATAACTTGCAACCGCCTGACATTCAAGCCGTTGTGAAGTCGAAAAAGTGTATTTATCAAAAAATCGCGTTTTTCGGCGAAACTCAGAAATTTTTCTAAACTCTCTGAAATTCCTGTATTCTTTCTCATTCATCAAGCAACGCGCACGTCTCTCCCTTACACCCACAATAAGTAAAACAAACACATACAAATAAAATAAATGACTGATAATCAATAAATTATATAGTATATATAGCTCGTTATTTTTGTTTTTTGGAACACTTATCCCACCAAGGAAATCAAAAATAACCCCGATTTTTTCTGATAAATAATTGATAATCAGCGTGTTAGAAGTTTATAAATGATTTTACAACTATCTGATAACCTGATAACTCCTTAAAAAATTTTTTGCCGTCGCGCAGATAACTCCCTCAAAATTTGCACGTTACGCGAAAATCACCTAACTTTGCGCCCGGATTAGTGGTCTGATAACTAAAAAACTTCTTTTCATACGTCGTCGCGATGACGAAGGTACGAGCCGCCGCGAGGCGAGAATTCAATTTTTTGATTTGTTTTAGTAGATTAGTTTTTAAGTAGTTTGTTTTTAAAACAGAAGAAGCACGGCCAGTTATACTCTGGCTCCGAGCGTTCTGAGTAAGGTAGACAATTCAGATCGCGTGTTTACTTACTCACTCGCACCGTTGCCCCGTTGTAGCTTTGTGGGGTGACGGTGTTTTTTGTCTGCCCTTGACTGACTATTGGTTGGAACGTATCTTTGTATCAAAACCCAATAGTTATGATGAGACCATTCTACTTTGATCCTCTCGACCCAACGGGCCAGTATTATTACGACCCGCTGCCTGAGCACCCGACGAAAGAAGAGCTGGAGGAGTACCAGCGCGTGACGATGAAGATGCTACGCAACACCATCATCGGCTTCTTCGTTCTGCTTGCGGCCTTTGCCGTGTGCTCTGTGCTCACCTCCTGCGTCACGCAGAAGCAGGAGCATCAGGAGCAGACCCATGTTGTCGTGACCGATTCTGCCGCTACCGAGCATAGCCAGGCCGTACAGGTCAGCAATCAGACTGTCAACATCGACTCCATCATTACTGCCGTGATGCAGCGCACACGCGAGGAGTTCGCCCGTCAGGAACAGGAGCATGAGATCGTTACCGAGACGCTGACGGAGACCGTCGATTCGCTGGGCCGTGTGGTGCGCCAGCAGCAGAAGACCACCGACCGCACCCTCTCGCGCCAGGAGCAGCAGCGCATCGAGCGTCTGGAGCAGACCTTCGAGCAGCAGATCCACCTTGCCATCTCTGAGCACGACTCCCTGTGGCAGGAGCGCTTTGCCCAGTATCAGGCCACGATGACCGACTCCCTGCAGTCCGTCCGCGACATGCAGCGTCAGACCAGTGCCACGAACCCCCTCACTTGGTGGCAGCAGTTCCGGCTGCATCTGGCCAACATCGCCCTCTATGCCCTCCTTATCATTGGCGCCATCTGGCTCATCCGCAAAAAGAAATGGTTAAACAGTTAGCATTATCAGAGCTCCGACGTGTCGCCGAGAAGACACGGCTTGTCAAGGTCAAGGTGCCCGACGGCAAAGGCGGCTTCACGCTGAAGGAAGTGCTGGAGCGCGTCCCTTGGCGCGTGTGGTATGTCTCTGCATCCAATGGCGACGTCATCCGTGGGCTGGAGTGTGTCACCCTGGCTGTCGATGTCGATGGCCCCGGAGCCTATCCCTCGCGCCTGGTGCAGTTCATCGCCAGCGGTCAGACACGTCGTCTGCGCGACTGCTGCATCCTACAGGCAAATGACTTCAAGTTAGTGATATAAAGTTTCAGGTATGTTTCCACAACAGTATCTCAAGAAAATAGCTTCTGCCGTATCCAAGCGTTCCGGCATCTGTCAGGCCACCGTAGAGCAGGTGCTGCCTGCCTTCATCGACGAGGTGCGCTTCCAGCTCACCGAAGGCAAGCTCAGTGTACCCATCGACAGTTTCGGCACCTTTGCCCTCATCGACATTCCCGAGCGTCAGCACCTTTATACGTATAAGGGTGCCAACGAGTTGCGCACCCTGCCGCCCAAGAAGAAGTTGAAGTTTGCCCCAGCCCGCAGCTTCCGTCGTGAACTGGAGGCCGGTGTCTTCGATGCCAGTCGCAAGTCGTTCTGTCGCCACCCCAAAGACCCCATCCTGCGCAACCGCGCACAGATGGCCTACCGTGCCGACCGCAGAGACCAAATAAATAAGGGCGCCACCAAATTTTTGAAGCCCACCACGGATGACACAGATGACACAGATGATGAGGAGAAACATGAATCATGAACCCTGAAACCGCCCGTTAGGGCAAATGTCGCTTATTTGTCCCAAAGTTTTAGCAAACATTAACAATAATGGATTTTATGTTTCTCATACCCGATAAACACCACCATCAACCTCAGTGTCGTTTCCGTTGACAACAAGCACATAAACTAAACCCATTCCATATATTAAGTCTTATGCCATTTGTTACAGCCCGACAGTCACACGAACTGCCGGGCTGTTTCTTTTGCGAGGTAACAAAGAAAGTATAATAAATCTTAAAACATTTGGCGGTAACAAAAATAATAATTACCTTTGCGTCAGATTTCAAAACAAAGCTACACGTTATGAACATGGAAAAAGTAAAAGTCACTCAGGACGTTGTTTATCAGTTTATCACCGATCACAATGTCAATCTCTCGGGTATCGCCCGCGAGATGCAGGCCAACCCTACGCTTGTTGCCGGATGCTTCAAGCGCAATGCCGACCGCAACGGTCGTCCTCGCCACTTCACCGCTCAGACCCTGCCACGTCTGAACGAAGCCCTCGACAAGTTTGCTGCCAACATGCGCCAGAGTGTTGTGTCCTTTGGTAGCGAGCAGACCTACACCAACAATCGTGGTGTGACATACGACCCTGGCACCATCCCTGCCATCAAGCAGTTGTCGCAGTACTTCAACCTCACCCAGTTCATTGTGCGCATCCTTGGCTGGACTGAGAACAAGAAGAACCTGACGTTCTCGTCGCCAACGGCTAAGATGTTCGGCTGCATCAGTCAGGATGACATCAACCGTATCAATGCCGAACTGCTTGCCGTGTCTGGAGTGCTCTCCAGCTATGAGGTAGTTGAAGACAGGTAATATTTCGCTTCACGTTTGATGTTGTAAAGCAATCAGCAATAACCTTGTGCGGGATTATTTGCTGATTGTTTTTTTTTGATTTCTCTACGGAAAACACACATTCCAACAAATATTTTTTTTTTGATTCGCGCACCTATCGCGACGCAGAACCCGCGCCTCGCTGGGCGGCGGAGCCTGCGGATCCGCCGTTCGGACTGGCTGCAAATATGCTGCAAAGGTGCAAAGGTGCAAAGGTTGCAAAGGTGCAAAAATAGGAAAGCCCACCAACACCCGCACGATTATGAATAAGGTACGCGATGGAAAGCAAAAAAAATGCTGTTTGCAACAAAAAAAGTAGTTCTAAAATTTGGAAAGTAACAAAAAAAGTAGTATCTTTGCCAATGTCAGAACGACACAAGAACGGAAACACTGACAAAGAGTTCTCAAACATATTGATACATCGTACCGCACAAGCCGCAAATATCTTTGCAAGTTAGTGTGAAGAGCACGGAAATTCTACCACTTAGTAGTGGGCACGTGTGCCCAAATCAGAAAAGCAAGAGGCCGTGTTGATATAGAACTTTGCCTACATTGGTATGGCTTGTAAGGTAGTCCCACATTGGTGGGTAGGTGTATTAATTGGACAACGGCTGCAACCTATGGATGTAGTGTATAGGTACGCAAATGCCCGTAAAACGGCATAAGCGGTAAAACGCTATCGTGTACCCAGTGCTATATCTGGCGGACTAATAATGTGGTCGGTTACAAACGAAAGGGAAATGCTATATAGCCGTATGCTATACAGCCCTGCGCCTGATGGGGCATAACGGAACGTATTGGATAGTTCCGGAGTGGGCATACGTACAAAGTGGATAGGCCCGGGTAGGAACTATAGACGCCAGTCTATAGGTAGGTATGAATGAACGACTACCGGATTTATCCGGCGGAAACTATAGGCCTATAGAGAAAGTGAGCACTATGTGCAGGGAGTTCGGCACTCCCCTATGGGCGCAATGATAGCAATGTCGCTATCAGGTAAAATCTTACAATTATGGCAAACAAGAAGAACGTTCCCGCACAGAACACAAACAGTGCAGTATCCGTGAGTATCGAACTTTCCCGTACCGCTATGAAGAAAGCCCTGGGAGCAGTGTTTAACGAGACTTGCAAGTTCAAGCAGGCTTGTCGTGTATTCGACGGCATGGGTGCTTTCCCCGTACCTACCGGTAAGAACTCCACTATGCGCTTTGACGAGCTGCTCAAGCCCCTTGCTATCAACTTTAAGGGCGGTCGCCTTGACCCCGAGAGTGTGAAGAGTGCATGGAAAGTCATGACCGCTGACGGCTATATGGCTCTCTATAAGGATGTGCAGGGCTATGAGGCAGTAGAGGGCGACGAGGAGAAGTCACGCAAGGTGTACACCTGGAACTCGGAGAAGTCGCAGTATGACGGCGTATCGGTCAAGCGTATCGTGGCCGTGGAGAAGTGGAACGCAGGTCTTATCCTTGAGGGTATCTTGCAGGCAGCGTTTACCGCCTACTATATCGACGAGGCAGCTAAGAGTCAGAAAGCATGGGACGAGTACGAGGGCGAGCTCTATGTCTTCGACAAGGTGCAGGACAAGGACGGCATCACTAACAAGCGCCACATCATCCGCAAGACACAGGTGGAGTTCTAAGGAACTCCCACCTATCCCCATCGGAGCCTGACATAGAGTGGAAACATGGCTATGGCGGTGGACTTGTCGGTGTCCACCCAGGCACAAAGTATAACATCATAACATCGTGAAGACTATGAGCGAAAGAACGACGAAGCAGATCTGCGCCCGCATGAGAGAAATCAGCGCAAGCAGAACGTTCCACCATCAGCGCAAGCAAAGGGTGGAGAAGTGTGAAACTATCTATGAGCAGACTATGGTGGTCAAGGGTGGGCGCAAACCCAAGCACTTTATGACCTCCAAGCAGCTTATCGAAGCCTATGAGCAGGTGGAGTGGGAGACAGAGAACCGCCACCAGATGTTCGAGGCTGGCAAGGGTACGCGCTTCACTAAGCGCACTCATGTGAACAACGGAGCCCACTATACGAAGAGTGGTGGAGTAACTACGACCAAGCGACCTACCGCTCATGGCGAAGTGTGCTCTATCGGCAGACAGATTGTAGTCAAGCGGTTCAGCAACAGTCGCCTGACGTGTGTATGCAAGAGCATCGTGTATTAACAAGCAACAACTAACCGGCACCCAGCGACGGCTGAGAGCGTAGATATAGCCAGACACTTGAAAGCCCACCTCTATAGGACTATGGTGAGGTGGTGAGCGGAACGTGCAGCGCGAGGATCGAGACGCTATCAGCAAGAAGCAGTGTGCCTAAAACAATATCGGAGGACAATCGTATGAAGACTATCATCAAGATTATCGTGGCCGCTATGGTCGGCCTGTTCCTGGCAGCGTGGTCAGATGAGCACCACGTAGGCTATCGCTACGGATTCGTGGCTGTGTATTTCTTCGGCTCTATCGTGGTGTACTACGCCATCGAGTGCGCCATCTCTGCAATGACGAAGCGCAAGCAGAACCGCTTCGACACTATCAAGCATCGTATGGGTAGCCGTAGCTATGGTCAGGCCGCCGTGTTCATCGGCACGGCTTGCCTCTATATGTGTACTCCCCAGCAGTGTGAAGAAATGTGCGATGACCTATGGCATCATGGTCAGCAGGCACACATGCAGATGCTGGAAGGTAATGAGACATTCGACATTCTATAACATCAAATCAAATCTTACAATTATGGCAACAAAGAGACAACAGGCGATGATTATCGCTATGGCCGCTATGGTCGGCACAAGTACGGACATCATCGACCGCAACGCAGCAGCCGCTGCCCTGCGCGACATGAGAAGTGACATCGGTCACGACCAGACCTGCAGCATACAGGAAGACCCCTTCGACTTTTCCTACACGTGGGATCCTACGGACGGAGATGTGGCATAAACTATCGGGAGGAACGGCTATGAAGAAGATTGAAGTATTGGAGTGGGGCTTGCAGCATATTGCAGTCAACTATAAGATGGGTGCAAGTACCGAGGATTTGCAGAGCGAGGCCGAGGGTTGCATCTATGTGACCGAAGAGCATCCAGACGTATCGCCCGCACCTGTGAACGATGTGCAGATGCTATGCGACGACCTGGGCATAGATCGTGCCTATATGAAGACTTCGGAGTTCGGCATCGAGGTTACGCTGGATTGGCAGTGGCCTGAGACTATCGGACAGGAAGAGTACACCCCTACTGGGCATGAGATGTGGAAGCGCTTCGGCGTGGAGATTGGTTCTTAATCGGCTATGACTATGGCAACGAAGAAGCAGGCGGGGACTGAGCGCCCCTATACGTGGTACGAGTTCCTGAGCATCATCAGGAACATCGTGGAAGAACAGAAGATTGTGATGCACGACGAGTTGGACTACTTTAATGCTAATTGGGAGCAGCAGGATAAGCCTATCGACATAGGTGTGTGGGACTGGCACCTTACCACGAAGACGGACTTCGGTGGCTGTGAGGGTGTCTATACGGACTTCTATGCTCATGTGGACTACAACGACGTGCGCCATGTGTTTACAGCTAAAACGCTGGACGGCAGCCGTGAGGCATACGTGAAGATGCACGAGTTTGCAGCCCGTGTGTGCCTGGTGGTATGTGACTATGTGAAAGAGCATGAGGACGAGTTCAACTGGACTGGCTTTGATGTGGGCTATTACAAGGACGGGGAACGTGTGACCTATATGCTGGCCCACAAGCACGAGAACGCTATGAAGTATGCCTTGGAACTGAAGCAGAAAGGCGAAAGGGCATGGATACGTGACAATGCAGAACGAAAGTATGAGGAGGTATGAAAAAAAGAATTTATCCCTACATGGCGGCTATGATGCTGGCTATGGCGAGCGACCCGTATTTCTCTCTTGGACGCTCTAAGCGAACTATGAGCGAGGCAGAGCGCAAGCGTTACGAAGAGTATAAGCGCGAACGTGCTCACCGACTGAATCCTGTGGATATGTCGGAGCATGAGTTTATTATCAAGGGTGAGCGAATCATGGCGCATGACAAGAAGACCGCCAAGAAAATCTATGCTCGCCGACATCCAAAGAAAGGGAAGTGACTATGAGCAATAGGGCAAGAATCAAGGTCAGGAGACCTAAGAAGTCAGTGCGCTACAAGGAGGAGGTTACGCTCACCAAGAAGTACACGAGCTTTAACATCTTTACCCGTGACGGGGATAACCGCACCGTCACAAGCGAGAAACCTATGACGCTGAACGAAGCGCTTTACCACTATCACGCGCTATCTATCAGTGGAAACGAATAACAACAATTTAAAACGTAAACGAATTATGAAAGCAAGAACTATCAGAATGAACAAGGTGCGCAAAGCTATCGCATCAGTATATCACGTAAGTAACGCAGAGGCACAGGAAATGGTGCCCATGTTTATACGTAAAGCAGCATAAGTTATTAACAGTCAAAATTCGGAGGACGAAAGTATGACACAGAATTTGCAGGGTGCCGACCTTATCGGCAAAGTGATTGTAGTAAACGGCAGTAATGTCAAGTATGTAATCAAGTCAGTGGACGGCGACAAGCTGATGACGGACTTCATCATGGGCGACCGCACTATGCCCTGCCCCGTGCCTATGAGCCAGGTGGAGAGCATGGTGGCAGCAGGTAAGTGGACTATCGAGGGCGAGACCGCCAGCGAGAACAAGGCAGAGGACGTAAAGCCTGAAGCTACCGCTACCGAGGAAGCTACCGCCGAGGAGCCTACCGCAACTGAGGAGGTGGAAGAGGTTATCGACGAACCAGAGCCTGCGCCTGCTCAGACCGTCAAGATGAAGACGGAGATGCCGAAGGACAAGGCTGAGGAGAAGGCTACACCTAAGCCACAGAAGCCACAGACTAAGGCTAAGAAGAAGGAGCAGGAAGCGCCTGCCGCTGGTCGTCTGCGCTACGAGACCTACACCACGAAGAAGGGTAAGACGGGTGCGAAGATCGTTGGCTTCAACGAGACGGATGCTGCCTATTTGGCTGGTCCCGAGCTGCACGGCTCTAAGGCGTGGGAAAATGACAAGCAGGGCAACAAGACGTTCTGTCTGCTGTTCAGTCATCGCTATGCCAAGGCTGCAGAGGACGTATGCAAGGCACTGAACGCTGGCAAGAGCGTGGCAGACTGCCAGGCTATCATTGACGGATGCACCGAGGAGCGTGCCCAGCGTCGTGAGGAATGGCGAGCAAGACGTGACGCACGCGACAATGCCGCTACCAACGAGGGCGAGGCTACCGCCACCACCGAGAAGCTCTATACCGAGGCAGAGGTGCGCAAGGCGTTCGCTACACTGGCCGAGGCAAGCGGTGTGGACGTTAAGGAGTTTGAGCCTATCATCGAGGCTATGCGGGCAGCTGCATAGCTATAACGACCACGGATTGCACGGATGACACGGATTGATATCTGTGTTGTCTGTGCTATCTGTGTGACAACTAAGCAGAATTACAAACATCAAAAATCTTACGATTATGGGACTGGATTTAAGTGCAATCAGAGCAGCTGCTGCAAAGATGAAGCAGGAGCAGGAACAGCCAAAGACGAACACGAATAGCACGAATAGTGCTAAAACAAAGGCTGAGCCTAAAGCTAAGACGCAAACTAAGAGTGCGCCTAAGACTGACACGCCCAAGACCAAGGGCGGTGCGAAGTACGTCATCCCTGCCGAGTTCAAGCAGGCTATCGAAGACCACTTGAAGGGTAGGGCAGACATGAAGGAGAAACTATCGAAGAAAGGCAAGTCGATTGACGGCTGCTGTGATTATATATTCGACGTGATGCGCAAGCGGGCTGAAAAGGAGCGCGGAGGCAAGAGCGCCGTGGGCCTCTATGCCAACCCTGACGAAATATTCGGTCTGGCTTGTCACTACTATGACGAAAGCGAAGAGGCCTTGAAAGAGGAACTGAAAAAGAAATAAGCTATGGCAAGGAAACTGACAGCATTTGAGAAACAATGCACGACTATCAATAACCGACTGAGCGGGTATCCAAAGGGTGACAAGGAGCGCAAGATATACGGCAGCGTATATCAGCCTGGTATTATTACCCGTATGTATCGTCGTCGCAGGGTGTGGTATTGCAGCGAGTGTGGCAGCGAGATTGGGGTGCTGACACAGGAGGAGTGCCCAGTATGTCACAAGAAATGGACGGCGGCGTGTTGTGATGAGAAAGGTCGTGAGGTTGGCTATCACATGACGCTGGAAGCCAAGGGCGATATTCAGTTGACACGCATCTATCGTGTGGAACGTACTACGCACTATGGCAAGCAGGCCACAAGGTTTGTGTGGGAGGTGGAGCGTATCATGTATAGTCCGACTGGTGAGCGCAAGGTGTTTGCCCGTAACATTCAGGCGATGTCGTGGTACTACGATGCTTTCAGCTGTGGCTCGCCTATCAAGATGAAGCGTGAGTGCAACCACTCGCAGTATTCTGCATCGAAGTCGCAGTTGCGCTATAACCTGAACGTGTGGAGCTACGACATTCAGAGTTTGACGGAGCAATGGCGCTATAAAGATATCTCTGGACTGATGGAAGACTTCAAGGGCGATACCAGTGCGCTGCGAGTGATTGCCTATCCGTGGGCTGAGACCATGCGCAAGACGGGGCAGGAAAAGTTGTTCCGCTATCTGGTAAATGAAATGGAGTCGCTGCCTACTGGTTGTCACCATGCGCTGAACATCTGTGCTCGTAACAAGTACACGATAAAAGATCCGTCGCTATGGCTCGACCACTTGTGGCTGCTGAAGTATCTCAGACTTGACACGCACAATGCCCACTATGTATGCCCCAAGGATTTGAGGACACAGCATAATGAGCTGCTGGAGCGTAAGCGTCATGAGGACGAACGCAGGGCGGCTATTCGCCGTGAGCGTGAGACGCAACGGAAGTTGGAGCGTATGGAGAAAGAGAAGACGGCCTATCGGAAACGGTGGGCAAAGGTGCTACCGCTGACGCTATCAGGTCAGAACCTGAATATCCGTCCGCTGCAATCGGTGGAAGAGTTTGCGGAAGAGGGCAACGCCATGCACCACTGCGTATTCTCTATGGACTACTACAAGAAGTCCACCAGTCTGATATTATCGGCAAAGGACAACGACGGCAACCGACTGGCTACTATCGAGTACAACACGAAGAACAAGGAGATTGTGCAGTGCCGTGCGGCATGTAACAAGGTACCTGAGCGCGACGCTGAGATACGTCAGTTGATAACCTCTCACAGGGCAGACTTCCAGCGATTGCTGAAAGCTGCCTAATACCTATATCGAAGTTGAATTTTAAACTTTACGACAATGGCAAAGAAAAAATTTACGATGAACGACTCGCAGAAGGAGAAGTATGCGGAGTTGTTCGAGGCTGAACTGAACGCAATGGAGCGTAGCGACTGGACGCAACCGTGGGTGTCGCCCAATATGGGTGCGCCGTGTAACCTCTACCGCCGTCGGCATCCCTACCGCAAGAGCAATGCCTTCTGGCTGGCTATGCTGATGCAGGTGAAGGGCTGGAGCACGCCCTACTTCCTGACGAAGACGGACTTGGTGAACGAGGACGGCAGTCGCAAGTATGACGGTCTGCAGGCTAACTGCACGATGGTGACTGACGAGCAGGGTATGCCGAAGTTCGACGACAACGGCTGTCCTGTGATGGAGTACGAACGGAGATTCCCCGTATTCTTCTACAAGCCTATCTACAAGGACAAGGACGGCAACACCGTGAGCGAAGAGGACTATCGGGCCATGAGCGACGAGGAACGTCAGGAGTTGAAGGTGTTCTTCTACCGCACTCACTATCTGGTGTACAACCTGGACCAGACGAACTTCAAGGAACTCTATGCCGACGACTACGAGGCGATGGTGGCGGTTCCTGAGCACGACTACCAGACAGGCCAGCGTGACGAGGTGCTGGAGCGGATGATCGCTGGCGAATGGATTTGTCCTATTCACTTCGGCGGTCACTCGGCTCACTACAGCCCTATGGAGCACCATATCCGACTGCCGGAGCGTTCACAGTTCCTGGGCGATGCGAAGTTCTATGCGGTAGCTCTGCATGAGATGGCGCACTCTACGAAGAAAGACCTGCGCCGCGAGTTGGACGAGCCCTACGAGGAATTTGTGGCAGAGCTGACGGCAGCGTGTGTATGCAGCCGTCTTGGTGTCGGCAAGTTGCTGGACGAGCAGCATATTGCCTATGTGGCCTCGTGGCGCAAGGCTCTCCGCGACGACAAGGACTTCATCCCTCGCGTCATCGACCATGTGCAAATGGCCTCTAACTTCATCTTCAACCGCTACGATGCCGTGGCGAAGAAGATGGAAGGTCCGAAGCTGCTGCAAGCAGCGTAACACTATCGAGGGGTCGTCGCCTGACGGCTCCTCAAAATCTATCAAAATCTTACAAAAAATTATCCAAAATGGAGACTATCAAGTATGACGTAACGGCGGCGCATCTATGTAAGACAGACTGCCCGTTTTGTGTAGGCGACCAGTGGAAGAAGGTTGGTGCCTATGAGTGTACCGAACGTTGCCCTGCCTTTGTCAGTCATGACATGGAGCAGCAGATCGTAGTATGCAACCCCGAAAAGGTTCCCTATGCCCGCTTCGTATGGAGCGATAAGATGCGAAAGAAATACCCCAATCTGGGAAAAGATAAAATCAAAAAGTAAAACGACTATGAACTATTACGTGATTGACGATGTGAAGACCAAGGTGTATAGCATATTCGGATCTTCGTATAAAAAGATGCCTAATGCTCCTGCTATTGTAGCTGTGAGCGACTACAACAAGAAGAACGTTGAGAATGGCCGTGAGTTTACAACCGACGGCATTGTCTATGCAGACGGCACTTTCTGCTTCGGGCCGAGCAAGAGGATTGTTTCCTACGGCTCATGTAGAGAGGCAACACCTGAAGAGGTGCAACGGCTGGCCGACTGTGCGGCAAGTGTGAACCTGGCCTATATGACGCTGGAGCAGGAGCACAAGAATATCTGGACTAAGAAGACGTGGACTACGACCTACGAGGCTCTGGCCTATATTTCGACGGACGCTATGCGCTTCCGCTTGAATGGTGAGATTGTGGGCTGGAAAGAGGTTGAAGCCTACGAGCCTGCCGAGGGTATGCACTTCGCCTGGTACCACGACAACGGCTATAGCTATTTGGGCGTGGATCCTGCGAAGAAAGAAGACTGGATAGCTGCTGTACGCAAAATCAAGAAAGTGTGGTATGGCAATCTGTACGGCATCGTGTATCTGGAGAATGGCGTTATCGACGTTCGCCAGTGCAGCAAGAGATATAGTGAAGTGAGTAACACATAAACGAGTTACGACTATGAATACAGTAGAAATCATCATGCAGCAGAAGAAGATTGCTGCCGAGAAGGAAAAGGCCGAGCGTAAATTGGCCTATGACACAATCAAGGAGTGGGTGGAGAAGCATGTAGACAAGTTCGCCCACGAGTTACTGAACAATATAGCCAGACGCTTTTCGGCTGGTTCGTCTATGGCGCGCTATCGCTGCGTCTCAGGTTTCTGTAACCACCATCTGGGCGAGGACTATCCAGAGAACGTGGGAAGATGGTGGAAGGTGGAGTACTGGAACAACTTCAAGCAGAAAGAGTATGGATTCGACTTCGTGGAGCGGTTCTTCAATCAGGCTCCTATCGAAAAGAGCGAATACGCTGAGAATATCTGTTGTGCTTTCGTATCGCAGTTGGTGTTCCATACTGCGCTGCCTGAACTGCTCAGGAGCGAGGGCTTTGTGGTAAAGCACGACGGCTGCGGATGCTGTGAAATGATTGAGGTGAGACTACCTGAAGCATAGGAGGATAAGACTATGGGACAATGTTATTCTATAGAAATCAAGGCGAGGTTCAAGGACGAAAACGGCGCAAAGAAAGCGCTGCAGGCGAAGCTCGACAGGCATGAAGAGGAGCACGTAAACTACAACCTCGACCACTTCACAGGTGAGCTTGGTCTGTCTACCGACAACCTGCACGACCTGATGGGCATATTCTTCGGCGGCTGGAAGGGAAAGTTGGAACCTTCGATCACCGACGACTGGGAGTATGCCGACTTCGATGCCTCCTATGGCTGGGAGAGTATTATGATGGAAGCCTTCGAGGTGATCGCGCCCTACCTGGCCGACGGCTCCGTGATTAAAATCTATCCCGACTCCGGCTGCGACCACGGAACGGTCAGGAACGGGAAATGCAAATGGGCATAACTAAAACGAGTGAGACTATGGAGAAGAAAGATTTCTATGGCGACATCAGGAATCTGCACAAGGAAATTGTGGCGGAGATTGTAAAGTTGATGGTGGAGCATGACGTGAAGGAGGTTGACCTACTCGGTAGTAGTGCCGACCACGCTTACGTTATCGGCGCACCATTCGACTGGGATGTGGACTACATGGAGGCCGAGGTCTCTAAGGTGTACTACGAGGACGGGCAGTTGGTGCTTGACGTTTGCTGGAACATCGACACGTTCGAGTTGGCTGAGCAGAACGAGAATGGTGACATTGGCGATGCCTATACAGATGTAAAGGCCAATGACTTCACCTGCATCAAGCCCTGTGCTGGCATTGATTCGGTGTATGAGAGTGTATGGCAAGTGTTGGAACAAAACAAGTAACCACTATGACACAGAAAGAGTATATCCAGATGGTGAACGAAGCGAAGCAACGGAGCTTTGAGTATTATGTGCTGTCGAAGCCGACTATCAGCGACGCGACGTTCGATGCGATGGTGGACTGCATAGAGTTGGCGGAGTTGGAGCATCCTGAATGGACGCTACCTGACTCGCCGACGCAGTGTGTAGGCAGTGACCTGTCGGGTAACGGCAAGCGACTGGTGCGTCACCGCACACCGATGCTATCGTGCCAAAAGGCACAGACAACAGAGGCGGTTGAGAAATGGATTGCCGCTACGGAGAAGAAGTTGAAGAAGCAGGACGCCGGTATCTACTACGAACTGGAATGGAAGTTGGACGGCATCAGTTGTTCGCTGGTGTATCAGGACGGCACGCTGATCAGCGCCGCTACCCGTGGCGACGGCAAGCAGGGCAGCGACCTGATGGAGCACGTGAAGATGATACCGACGGTGCCTATGACGATTACCGAAATGGGTAGGGTAGAGGTGCGCGGCGAGATTGTATGTCCCAAGTCTCACCTGCCGTTTATGTCAGAGAGCTATGCCGACTGCAGAAGTGCAGCAAGTGGCATCTGTGGCAAGAACTATGTGACCGCCGACACGACGCTGCTGGAGTTCGTGGTGTGGCAGTTGGAAGGCGACGAAATCGGCACAGAGGCTTGTGCTATCGACATTGCCGAGGATTTGGGCTTCAAGACCTGTGGCTATAAGGGTTGCTGGACGCCAAATGTTATCAAGCGTCTGGGTGAGTTCGCTATCGAGCGTGACGCACTGGACTGGCCTACTGACGGTGTGGTGGTGAAGATAAACACCAAGCCGCTGGCTGAGAGGATGGGTTATACCGACCATCATCCGAAAGGCTGCATCGCCTACAAGTTCCCACCGCAGAAGACGACGACCACGGTAAGGCGCATAGAGATAACCGTTGGTGCTACGGGCCGTCGTACCCCTGTCTGCTGGTTTGATCCTGTGACTATCGGGGCACGTACTATGGAGAAAGCCAGTCTTGGCAGTGAGGACACGATGGAGAAGCTCGGCGTCTATGAGGGCTGCACCGTAGAAGTGGGCCTGAGTAACGATGTGACGCCGAAAGTGTACAGAGTAATCTAAAACGATACGACTATGGAAAAGATTGATGCACCCATTGACAACAAAAACTTGATGGAAGACCCGTTCGAGGATGAGGTCTTCGGAGATTTCTATGCAGGGTCTGACCATCGTAAGAATGGTGTACGGCATCTGATTGGTTTGGCGGAAGTTTACGACGAGGAATTTCCTAAGTGCGTGAATTATTCGGCATACGTCGATGTGACTTGGACTTATGGTGCAAGTCATATCACTATCAAGGTGATTGGCGTTTCTGCCAGTGAGGACTTTGAGGAAACGAAAAACGAAGTCTTAGAGCACTATAAGAAGGTGTTCAAGGCTTGGGAGTGTGAAGACAATCCCGACCTAAAGGTAGAGTTCTATCAGCTGAACAATCAGCTGAACGTGATATTCTATTTTGAAGTCTGCGATTAAGCGAGAGCAGAGCCATGCTTGCATGAGCTATGCCGAGCGTGAGCAGACTCGACGAAAGTCAAAGTGAATGATAAACTTTGCACATATTGTAAGATTTTTGTTTCGGACTGGCCTGCTGTGACAGCACGCCGGTCCTCTTTTGGTGAGAAAATAATGTTTTAAAACACGATATAGCTATGGAGTATTTTAAGAATTGCATGACCCAAGAGCAGTTGGAACAGGAGCACCGCAAGCTGGTAATCAAGATGCACCCCGACCGCAACCCCGACAACCCTAACGCTACGGCTGAGTTTCAGGAGATGCAAAGCCAGTATGAGGAACGCAAGGCTGAACTGAACGGCGACTATAGCAAGGCCCGAAAGGGTAGGGAGCGTCGCGAACGTGAGGACAGGGAGCGACGGGAGCGTGAACGCCGTGAGCAGGAGCGCCGCAAAAAGGAGATGGCTATCGACCAGGCTCGAAAGAACAAGCAGCGCAGCCACTTGGAATGGAAGCAGGGCGAGTATGTCTATGCCCGTATGGTGAACTTCACCCGCAGTATGTTCGAGTGGGATAACCTAAGTGGTGACGAGTTGCTGCATGTGGTAATCAAGATGGGCGTAAAGGAAGAGACGGTGGTAAGGATTGAGCACATCGTGGAGTGCCAGTCGTTCGATATCCTGAACGCCAGTCTGAGCAAGCTGCTGAACAGCATGGAGACCGGCTGCATCTATGGTGGCCGTGAGACGTTGCAGGATGCCGACCCCGCCAATGGCATCTATAAGAAGCAGACGGTGGGCAAGGTGGTGATGTTCCGTAGCGAACAGTACTGCGTGTTCGGCAATCCGATGGGCGACCAGACGATATCCGACTACTATATGCCTGTAGGCTATGAGACGCTGTTTGGCAGTCAGATAGACCGCATCAAGGCGCACATTGCCTATGAGGAACAGGAGAAAGCACGATTGGAGGCTGAGCGTATGGCCCGTATCGAGGCCGAGCAGCGTCCGATGATAGCGGAGTGGGAGCCGAAGCTGATAGCACTGAGTCGAGGACTGACGGCCAAGGAGCAGAAAGAGGTGGCTATGAGCAACCTGAAGACGATGCTCAAGGCGAAGTTCCCCGGTGCGAAGTTCACTGTGAAGAGTGACAAGTATGGCGACGTGGTGGTGCGCTGGGAGGATGGCCCGACATGGCAGGCCGTGCGTGAGGTGACGAAGCTGTTTGATGCCTGGGAGGCTATCGACGCCAAGACGGGCAACCAGACGCTGACGCCGTGGATGGAGCACTACGGACGGATGTGTTTCTCAGTGACCGAGACGGAGCGCAAGATGTCGGTACTGACTAAGGCCCGCATCCTGCAGCAGCTTGGTAGCGTGACCGAGGCTTTCACCACATCGGCTATCGACGACGAGGTGACGGTATCTGATTTCGACTGGCTGATGCTCCACCTGCTTGTCGGCATCGAGATAGGCAAGGGCAATCAGGAGTGTATGAGTACGATACATGCCGACGGCAGGCGCACAGTAGCCATCAATGCGGCTGTGAACTTCATATTCAGCCACTCTGACTATTGCAAGCAGACCAAGGCCAAAAAGGCTAAGGCTGCTTGATACTTGAACTTTCCGATTAAGCGAGAGCAGAGCCATGCTTGCATGAGCTTTGCCGAGCGTAAGGAAAGTCAACGTAGTTAAACATGAAACTTGAAACAAAAGATAAGACAATATGAGTAAGTTATCGAGACTGCGCGACAACATCGCGGCATTGCAGGAGGCTTTCGAGCCTAAGAATGGTGAGTACGACTACGAGGTGCTGGAGAAGTACAGCGGCTTCGGTGGTCTGGGGTTTGTGCTGAATGACGTGGACATCGACCAAATCGACCATCGTGACATTGAGTCGTGGAACAAGAGCGACCGCCAGTACTACGATGATACGGTGCGCCTGTATCAGCTGCTGCACAAGTACAGCAACAGCGAGCAGGAGTATCAGAAGTGGATGCAGTCGTTGAAGGCATCGGTGCTGACGGCCTTCTATACCCCTAATGAACTGGTAAAGGCCATCTTCAATCCTATCTACCATGTGAAGTACGGTCGCAATCAGATGAGCATTGCACCGAGCACGATCCTTGACCCTGCTGCCGGCAACGGTGTGTTTGCCTTCAATGCAGTGGGCTATGCGTCACTGGCTTGTCAGCGCTATAGCGTGACGGCAGTTGAGAAGGACTTGCTGACGGGTCTGATGTTAGGCGCACAGAAAGGCCATGCCAAGATGCAGGTGTATGTGGATGGCTTCGAGCACTTCCCGAAAGACGAGTTGGGAATGTATGACCTGGTGGCCACCAACGTGCCGTTTGGCGACATCAACGTATTTGATGCTGCCTATAGCAAGAGCGACAATAAGGTGCGCAGGGATGCAGCGAAGATGATTCACAAGTATTACGTGCTGAAAGGTCTGGACTGTCTGAGGGATGGCGGTATCGAGGCTTACATCATCACCTCGAACTATCTGAACCGCGACGGCGAGCAGTTGGCAGAGGTGCTGAAGCAAGCACGTCTGATTGGTGCCTACAGACTGGCCAACAACCTGTTTAAGGATGCCGGCACTGAGGTAGGTACTGACCTGCTGGTGTTGCAGAAAGACAGCCACAAGCAAGGACTGACGGCTGACGAGACATTCCTGATGACGCAGTATGCGGACTCAGGATGCCCCACCAACATGTACTTCCAGATGTATGAGGACCATGTGATTGCAACGTCGTGGACGGTTGACACCGATGCCTATGGCAAGCGTGGTTTTGTCTATATGCACAAGGATGGCGTGAAGGGTATTGCCAGCGACATGCAGAAGGCATTGGCAAAAGATATGGCTGCTAATCTGGATGTGGAGTTGTTTGAGAGTGGCGAGACCCGTCGGAAAACCGACGGGAACAGTGACGCCGAGAAAAAGGTGCAGCTGACGGCACAGCAGCTGACGATGCTGGCTATACACAAGACCTACGAGGAACTGTATGTGTACGAGGCTACGAAGTTCGAGGAGAATACGGCATTGCGCCGCGACCTGAACGAGTTGTACGACACGTTCGTGGAGTCGTTCGGTGCGCTGAATAAGAGCGACAACGTAAAGGCGCTGAAGGCTATCAAGAATCACGGAAACCTGACGGAGTTGCTATCGCTGGAGGTGAGAGACGAGCGTGGCCGTTGGGAGAAAGCCGACATCTTCACGAAGCCGGTGGCTTTCGCTACCGACGATGTGCATGGTGCCGACACACCGCAGGAGGCACTGGCTCAGTCGTTGAACGACTACGGTAAGGCTGATATGAAGTATATGAGTGCGCTTACTGGCATGAGCGAGGACGAACTGCTGGATGCCCTGCATGGCGAGGTGTTCTATAACCCCCTGCCTGTAGGCAAGCAGTACGAGATTAAGGCGCAGTTTATCTGTGGCAACGTCGTTGAGAAGCTGGAGCAGATCAAGCAGTTGTGGCCGAAGGTGGCAGAGTTGCTGGATGCAGGTTCCAAGGAGCAATATGCAAGCCACCTGCCTGAGACCATCAAGGACCAAGAGGAACTGAGGGTGTATCAGAGTGCCAAGGCATTGCAGGAAGCTATCCCCGAGCCTATCCCCTTTGAGGAATTGGACTTCAATCTGGGTGAGCGCTGGATTAACGAGCGGGTGTATAGTGCTTTTGCTACGGAGTTCTTCAATGTGCCTGGTGAGCGTCCGTCGTGGCAGAGTGAGCCGTTTGCGGTAGAGGTGAAGTATGACGCTATCATCGACCAGTTCACGGCATCGGCCAACTACGGCTGGAACGAGAAGATAGGCACGCAGTATGCCGTGAAGAGTGAGACCAAGCAGCGGTATGACGGAATGGAGCTTTTCATCCATGCCCTGCATAATACCTGTCCGAAGCTCTACAAGTATAAGCGTGACGAGAACGGCGACTACGTGTATAACGACAAGTACGAGAAGGAGAAGGAGGAAGACCCCGAGAAGACGCAGCTTGCCAACACGAAGATTGAGGAGATTCGTCAGGGTTTCGTTGACTGGCTGTTGCGTCAGCCCAAGCCGTTCCGCGATGAGTTGGCAGCTATCTATAACCGCCGCTTCAACTGTTTTGTGAAGCCGAAGTATGACGGCAGTCACCAGACATTCCCTGGTATTGACCTGAAGGGACTTGAAAAGAAGTACGGCATCAAGCATATCTACGGCAGTCAGAAGGACTGTGTGTGGATGCTGGTTTGCAATGGTGGTGGTATTTGTGACCATGAGGTAGGCTCAGGCAAGACGCTGATCATGTGTATGGCAGCGCATGAAATGAAACGCCTCGGACTGGTTCACAAGCCGATGATCATCGGCTTAAAGGCAAACGTGAGTGCCATTGCCGAGACGTATCGCACCGCCTATCCGCAGGCTAAGGTGCTGTATGCCGGTGCCAAGGACTATTCGGCCAAGGAGCGTGTGGATTTCTTCAACAAGATGAAGAACAACGACTGGGACTGTGTGATTATGAGTCACGACCAGTTCAGTCGTATTCCTCAGAGTCAGGACATCGAACTGGAAGTGATGCAGGACGAAGTGCAGCAGCTGGAAGATGCGATGAACGCTATGGAAGGATGGGACTGGGGCAACCGTAGCCGCATACAGAAGGGTTTGGAGCGCAGAAAGCGTAACCTGGAGGCGAGGATTGACGGACTGATGGACGATATCAGTAAGACGAAGGACGACGTGGTGGACTTCAATCTGATGGGTATCGACCATATCTTTGTGGACGAAAGCCACATGTTCAAGAACCTGCAGTTCTCTACCCGTCACGACCGTGTGGCAGGTCTGGGTAACTCGGAGGGCTCGAAGCGTGCCTTTAACCTGCTGATGGCTATCCGCACGATACAGAAGCGTACAGGTAAGGACCTCGGTGCCACGTTCCTCTCAGGTACTACCGTCACAAATAGCTTGACGGAATTGTATTCGCTGTTCAAGTATCTGCGTCCGAAGGCAATGGCCAAGCAGAATATCACTTGCTTTGATGCCTGGGCGGCTATCTTCACGAAGAAGAGTCAGGAATTTGAGTTCTCGATTACCAACCAGATTGTGTTGAAGGAACGTTTCCGTTACTTCATCAAAGTACCTGAGTTGGCCATGTTCTATAACGAGATAACCGACTTCCGCACGGCAGAGGATGTAGGCATTGAGCGTCCGGAGAAGCACGCCCGACTGCTGAACATCAAGCCGACGCCCGACCAAGAGGACTTCATCAAGACGCTGATGGAGTTTGCGAAGACCGGTGACTTCTCGCTGATTGGTATTGACGGAGCCACGGAGAAGCAGCAGATGGCGAAGATGCTGTATGCGACGGACATGGCCCGCAAAATGTCTCTGGATATGCGACTGATTGACCCAGGCTATCAGGACCACCCACGGAGCAAGGCTTCACGATGTGCTTATCTGGTGAGTGAGTACTACAAGAAGTTCAACGACGTGAAGGGTACGCAACTCGTGTTCTCTGACCTCTCTGCCTACGACCCGAAGAAGTGGAATGTGTATGAAGAGATCAAGCGTAAGCTGGTTGAGGAGTACGGCATCCCTGCCGACGAGATTCGCTTTATTCAGGAAGCGAAGTGTGAGTCGAAGAAGCAGAAGCTGATTGACGAGGTGAACGAAGGCAAGGTGAGAGTGCTGTTTGGTTCTACCCAGATGTTAGGCACGGGAGTCAATGCCCAGCAGCGTGTGGTAGCTGTGCATCATCTGGATACACCGTGGCGACCCTCTGACCTGGAGCAGCGCGACGGCAGAGCTATCCGCAAGGGTAACGAGATTGCCAAGCTGTACAACGACAACAAGGTAGAGGTTATCATCTATGCCGTTGAGCGCAGTCTGGATAGCTATAAGTTCAACCTCCTTCACTGCAAGCAGACGTTTATCAATCAGCTGAAGCGCGGACAGTTGGCCAAGCGTACCCTTGACGAGGGCTCTATGGAAGAGAAGGGCATGAACTTCTCGGAGTATATGGCTATCCTCTCTGGTAACACAGACCTGTTGGAGCGTGCCAAACTGGAGAAGAAGATTGCCGGATTGGAGAGCGAGCGCAAGAACTTCTTGCGTGACCAGCGCGACCAGCAGGAGAAGATGAAGAGCCTGGAGGAAGACAACGAGCGCCACGAGCGCCACATCCGTTCGGCACAGGGCGACTATGACAAGTTCCTGCAGCGCAAGCGTCCCGACGAGAATGGCTTCGTGGTGAACGACCTGACGATTGACGGTTGGACGATGCCGGAACTGACAAAGGACGGCAAGCCTATGACCGCCGACGACAAGGCGAAGGCTCTGGGTGAGCGACTGTTGCAGATTGCCGCTACGGCCAAGACCTGCGACATCCACCTGCGCATCGGTGAAATCTACGGCTTCCCCGTTGTGGTGAAGTCTATCGAGAGAGGCTTTAACCTGATGGGTCAGATGGAGTACGACAACCTGTTCTTTGTAGAGGGCACGACGTTGAAGTATAGCCATAACGGTGGCCGTCTGACAAAGGTGTCGGCACGCCAGTCGGCAGAGAATCCTCTGCAGGCTCTGATGTATATCCCCACACTCATTGAGCAGTGGCAGACGAAGATGGACGAGAACAATGCCCGTCTGGAGCAGTTGAAGTCTATCAAGTGTGAGGCGTGGCCCAAAGAAGACGAGTTGCGCAAGCTAAAGGCAGAACTCGGAAAGTTGGACCGCAAGATCAACGAGGAACTGAACGGCGGTAGCAAGAAGTCTGACAAGTCCGAGGGTAAAACCTCGGATGCGTCGGAACTTAGAAAGGCCGCATAAAACGTAAGACACAATGAAACAGGAATTGAAGAAAGCGCTCGACTATGTTCGTGAGCAGATGGACGAAGACGATCTGGCTATTCTCCATGCGGAGATTAACAAGTGCTATAAACAGCACCTTGTGCCTACCTTTACACTCGTGGATGCTGACCAGGTTCTCAGACTGCTGGGTGAGTATGGCGAGGAAAACGACCTGCCGGAAGACTGGTGGGAAGACTATGACGATGACGATATTTTGTTGAACATCTAAAACGATACGACTATGATTACAACAGCGTATGATGTAAAGCAGACAACCGACATGATGGACCGCTGGGCAGGTTTCTGCTACAATCACCCGCCATACGACGAGGTGATACTCTGGATGGTTGGTGGCTCGAAGACCCACTACCTCTACCAGCACTTCTGCTCGAAGTTTCTGCACCTCTGCGAGGACGTATGCGGCAACGACACCATGTCTGCATGGATGAAGTTCTACCGTACACTTGATCGCAAATGGGCTGAGCGCCTGATGCAGTACGTCTATTGTGAGTGGAGAAAAGATAAGGCCAAGAACTAAAACAACGAGATTATGAGTTACACAATTCTTTATCGCAGTATGTTTGTCAAAATGAGTGATGGACGGTATATCCCGCTTGTGGAGATAGGCGACAACAACGTTTATGACATATCGTGGAACGGACACCAGCGACGCAGCCGCGATTGGCAGCAGTGGGTGATAGGCAAGCAGCATGACAAGTTGGCCTTTACCAAAAGCGAGATCATGAACGAGGTGGAGCGCGTCATTAACATCGAGAAAGAGCGTGTTGGTAAGCCTTATGCAGATTACGAGCACAAGGATGGTGTATATACCGAGCAGGAGATTGAGAAGAACTGGGGCTATTACTCTGGCATCGCCATTGAGGGCCAGCATTGCAACAATACAAGTGCGCAACAGGTTCGCAACTTCTTCCTGAGAGGTTTTGAACAGGCAGTCACATTTGACGAGTGCGAGGAACTGAGACTGACATGGTGTACAGGCTATCCAAACTTTGAGCATTGCAACGTGAAAAGCGAAGAGGAACTGATGGCGGTGTATGAGGGACTGACTGCCGCCAAGTGTAATGTGACGGTAAGTTTCTGTAGATGGACGGAATCTCTGTGGAATAAGCACCGCAAGCGTGCCGAGAAGAAACCGCAGGAGCCTAAGACCGTTGGTTTTGTGGTGCAGTTTGGCTATCGCTATGTGGAAAAAATGACTCCAAGGCATCTGCATTACACGGCACACCTGGAGTATGCCTTCCGGTATGCCACACGAAATGCGGCAGAAAAGGTGGTGCAACGCATCAAGACCCGCTATACGCAAATATCCGAGACACCCTTCGTCGTACCCGTTCGCAAGAACGAGAACGACCGATGGGAACAAGCGGCATAAATAACATAAAGCATAACGACTATGACAAAGAAATTCTGGTGCCACTATGTAGGTGGCGACGGCAATACGCCGAAGAGAAGAAGCATTGAACTGACGAACCTTGCAGACAAATTGCCAACTATCGGCGACAATGTGAACTGTGCCACTCCCATCTGGTATGATTACGACGAGCACTACAAAATCTACGAGATCTACGTGCAACTAAGCGAGACGGTGGCCGTATCGACCTTGATAGCAGGTGTGATAAACGGTGGTGTGATGGACTTCATGCTAAAGACTGACGCAGATTTTGAGGCAGAGCGCGACGAGCATATCAAGAGCATCATGGCTAACACGTGGGATTCTTACTTCACCCCTGAAAAGAAAGCAGCCAGTTGCGAATCGTGGAAGCGTAGCTGTGAGGACAACAAGCGTCGCCGAGACGAGTATATCGCCAAGGTGATGCGGTATAAAGACTATACCGACATGTTACTCAATGGCTCGTGGATAGCCAACGCTACCGTCAGGGCATACGAGGAAGCACAGTCGCCATATTTGCCCGTCATTCAGGAGTTGCGCCGACTGGCTATGGAGAAACGTGCTGCCGACATCGAGGCCGACAAGGAGCGTCACCGCAAGGCTGCTGAGGAAGAAGCTCGCAAGAAGGCTGAAGCCGAGCAGAAAGAGCAGGAGCGATTGACCCAGGAAGCCGAGAAGTTCAAGCAAGGCGAGAGTATCAGCGGTGAGGACGTGGTGGATCTGTGTCGCCGCTATGGTATCGCTATTCACTTGCGCACGGTGCATAACCTGCAGCAGGTCATCTGCAATATCAATGGCAAGCACGGCACGTGCCAGTATTACCGCACCAGTGGCAAGCGCCGCCCACAACTGGACGGCTGCTACAAGACCGCTGGAGAATTATATCAATATCTGCAAACTCACTAAATCGTCAAACTCAAAACAGAAAACAACGAGAATGGAAATGTGGTTTATCGTCATCCTTTTGGTCCTCTGCTGGCTGAAAGGATGAAGTCAGTAACTTTATTTGCGATTATGAAAAATCTTACAATGGGCATGAAGTTCAAGACGAACAACACGCCGAGAGGATGCTATCACGTCATCACTGAGACGGACGATAAGTTTACGACCTACGATACGGTGTACCCCAATGGGATGCGCCCGTTTACATCTTCACCCACACAGGGTGTACTAAACTGGCTGAACAGGCCACATATCGGACTGGAAATTATTAACCCCTAAACGATACGAAAATGAATACTCCAATGACTGAAGAGAACTTCAAGAAATTCGTGCAGATGTTCTTCGACGCAATCGAGAAGAGAACAATGCTCGTTATTATTGACAGCGCATCCAAGAACGAGAAAGCCGTATTCTCGCTTGTCTCGTTCACAGAAGGCGAAATCATCAGCTACTCCGCCCTGCTGCGCGAACTCGGATTCAAGAACTATCGCCAACAGCGTGATTTGTTCGTCACCTGTTGCTCTGGACGCTTCAGCCTCTATATTCTCGACAACATCGGCAACGAACTGTGCAATCGTGGCATCGAACCGCCGAAGTCATTCTACAATCTCATAGACTATCAACGCTGCATCTAAACCCTACGGCAATGAGAACGATCAAAGTAAAACTCGACAAAACGAAGGAGTATCGCCCTGGCGAAACGGTGTACTCAAAGAAGCACGGCAAGAACATGGCTATCTTCATGGCGCATCACTCTCAGGAAGTAGGTGGGGAAGCAAAGCTCACCTACTATACGCTTATCGACATGACCAACGTCACTCCCGACGAGGTGGAGGACGCACATTAACCCACTAAACAATACGGCTATGAACAAGAAATTAACAAAGGCTCTCAAAGATGCCAACAAGGAATTGAAGGAGCGCAAGTTCCTTGCCAACTACAAGATTGAAATAGACGGCAACTTCACAAGCGAATATAATGAAGTCCGGTTAGTATCGCCAGATGGCTATCACTTATTCCCAATCGCAAATGCAGAGACGGAAGGAGAGGCCGTTGCAGTTATTGAAGCCTACATGTCGGGATTTTCTCACGGAAGAGATAATTCCTATGTGAGATTTTGCGACCGTGATGCAGCGTAAACCTAAAACCCTACGACTATGGCAAAGACAATTAAGATCTGGAACAACGAGAAGAATTGTGCGGAGTATCTGCACAGAACCTTTCCTGTGGTGAGTTTTATTGATGAAATCATGTACTGCCTGAAATTAGACGAGACGGAAGCAAAGCGTGTAAGCGCAGGCTTGACATTACGTGGCATAGCTCATGAGGTCATCAAAGTGGAAGGGAATCATTAAACATTTACGAATATGGCATACATTGACAGAGAGCATCAGGCTGCACAGTATATCATCGAAGATCTGGCAGCCAAGGTTGAGAGAGAAAAAGGAACCAAGGTACTGAAGACGAAAGATGGCTACAAGGTGGAGGTATATGTATATAACCATCGAGACTATTCCTGTCACGTCTTTGTTTGCAAGAAGCCAGATGAGAGTGTCAACAGTACAAATCATGACTTGTATGGTCTGCGTGGAAGGGATTCTTACGAAGTCCTTCTAAAAGACTGCAAGAACATGACGAGAGAAGAAGTCATCAGAATGTTTTTCAAATAATTACGACTATGGCTAAGAAAAAATTCAGCAAAGAGTACATGGAGAAGACAGACAAGATGCTTCGCCAGGCAATGTACGAAGAACCAGGCGCACAGGATTGGACACAAATATCGCTGTCTGTCCGTGACGCGATGCTTGCAGCTGCCACCGTGTTCGGATCTCCAACGACCGACGAACAGAAGGATAAGTTGCACGCCCTACTGACAGAGTTGACCATCGGCCATGCAATCCCGAATATTCGGAAGTACGACATCACAGTAACACTGAAAAACGATTGAGACAATAAACGAAAACTTAGCGATTATGGAAATTATTGAAATCTTAAAGGGTTGCACTATTGCAAACGGAAACATCATTAAACTCCCAGACGTTCAGCTTGAACGTGCTGACTACATGAAGGTGAAGAAACTGTTTGAGAGCAACGGCGGAAAATGGAAGGGCGGCAAGTGTCAGGGATTCCTGTTCGACACAACCGATGTATCGCCCATCCTTGCAAGGCTTCAGGGTGGCGACACGTCCAACAGGAAGAAAAAATTCCAGTTCTTTGAGACGCCTGCCGAAATAGCACGCTTGCTGGCTGTAAGACTTGGCGACGTGGAGCCTACGGACAGGATTCTTGAACCGAGTGCTGGACGCGGTGCGCTGATTAAGGCCGTGCTTGAAGAATGGCCGGACCAGACGGTTGACTGCTACGAACTGATGGAAGAGAATCGTGCAGAACTCGCAAAGATTCCTAATGCTCGACTGTTGGGCAATGACTTTATGGAGGCAGAGGTAGGAATGTACGACAAAATCATTGCCAACCCTCCTTTTGCCAACAATCAGGACATCAAGCACGTCACGAAGATGTGGGAGCACCTTGCCAACGGCGGTCAAATGGCGGTCATCATGGGCTGTCATTGGCAGTTTGCAAGTGACAAACCAAGCAAGGCGTTCCGCTCGCTTGTTGAATCCGTTGACCACGACATCACCGCCCTGCCCAAAGGAACGTTCAAGAGCAGCGGTACTGATGTTGAGTCTGTTATGCTTGTAATGTGGAAGTAAACCACTAATCCCACTAATTGAACGAATTTCCAGATAATTCTTGCTAATTCCGAGAAATTTTTATATCTTTGCAGCAGCTACAACAAATTAAGACCCCGGACTGATCGGTTAAACAGTTAAGATTATGGCAAACAATCAAGCATTTTTGGTTAGTTACGAAGGTTTTTCACGTAACAATAATCCGTGTAATCCCTACAAGGCAGTCGTCCACACGGCAGACGAAGCCATCGAAGTCATCAACACTTGGCACACCTACGGACACCACGACGAGTTTATCGTGGTGAACGCCGTTGCCGAGAAGAAAATCCGCGAGCTGTTCACCAACGGTTTCGTGAAGACCTACGAAGGTGGAAAGAGCAACTACGCAAATCTCCGCACCACCGGCTGCGGATGTTGGGACATCATCATCCGTCCCGCCCTGGCTGATACGCTGGAGGAGCACAACCGTATCTATAACGAGCAGCGCGAGGTCGCCAAGGCTATGCGTATGGCACAGGCTGCAGCTGTCAAGGAACTCCGACTGAAAGAACTGAACGATCAGAAGCGCGGCTGGTATCACGTGGAGCTGGAGCTTCGCCTGTCGGTGTTCAATAACCACGGCAACGACTACCGTACTGACAAGACCTTCTCAGGCAACGTCATCGCCAACAGCGGCATGGATGCCTACTACAAGGCCGTGAAGGAAATCAAGAACGAGGGCTTCACCCATCGCGGCAACATCGCTATGCTGGAGTCGTGGGCAGAACCCACAAGCAACGGCTACGAGTTCCTGTTTCTTGGTGTCAAGACCGACGACGGCTACAGCGTGGAGAAGTGGGAAGAGTGGAAAGCAAAAGGTGAAATCTAAAATAATGGAGGACAAGAGCATGAAGACAAGAGTAACATTCAGTGGAGGTTTCCACAATAGCAAGGCGATCAACCTTTACATTGAGTTTCCAAACGCTGCACTTTGCGACTACGCAGACGGCAATATCAGCGCAAAGGAGTTGATAGACGAACACCTGACTCCGTACCAGCGCAAGCGTCTGGAGCGTCACTTCTGCGGCATCAAGGGCTGCACCTGCGGACACTGGCATCGCGCCGACATCGACAAGGATGACATTAAAAGCAATGCAGAGAGCGCACAGTTGATTCGTAGGATGAAAGACCGAAAACGCTCGACGTTCTTCGAGAAGTATGCCGGCATGGGCGTGCGCTGCGACAATGTGGGCTATAAGATTGAGAACCCTGAAGAGTTTGCCAAGAAGTACGCCGAGGAGAACGGCTACGCCCGCTATGAGATTGTGACTACAGGCCATAAGTTCCCGACTTTCCCAGACGTCTATTTCTCAGGCGACGGCATGGCCATCGGTTTCTTTAAATAAGGCCAAGAACTATGCAATTTGGTATCAACTGGAACGAAGGCTATGAGGTATGTGTACTCATGCCAGACGAGAGGGGACTGCGAAAGTGGTTCCCTCTTCGCAACTTTGGAGATCGTGAGGGTGATGCAAAGGCTTTCAAGTACTTTGATTGCCCTGATTTGACAGACGCGCAACTGCGTATGCTTATCAAGCGCTTTGATAGAAGCGTGAAATACAAGAGAATTAACGGAAGGCATTTTGTGAAACAAGATCAGTAACGGCAATGAACGAGACATCAAAACAACTGATAGCCCTGATGGCAGCGATACATGCGGCGTATCAGAATGGCAAGTTTGCACCGCCTGAGTGTGAAGAGGACTGTGGCTTTGGGCGACAAGGGAAGTTGTGGGTGCATGAGATAGATAAAAATCGGGGTGTGAGCATCGACCTTTACGACCTCTTCGATGACGGACTGCCAGAGTTGGAGGGCATGGAGTTTGACAGCATGTGTCCGGCTGACGGCAAGCCCATCAGACAGAAGGCATACTGCATCAGTTACAATCCCGAATGGGAGGAACGCCCAGTGCTGGTGCTCTGCAACGATGCAAGTGCTACTGAGTTTGATGATAGCTTCGATCTGACACTGGAGTACGTGCCGGAAGAGGTGCAACAGCGCATCTACGACTGGATAAAGAACCTGTGGCATCCTGTAGTCAACGTCTATCGGCTTTTGCTACGAGCACCCGACGGCAGGGAGCAGCGCACACTGGCTTGGTTTCCGACGGAGGAGGTGAAGAAGCAATACTACGACAAAGCCCACAAACGTGGACTGGTGGTAGAGGAAGAGTGACCATTTTCGTGGGCTCACGAAAATGATACGCACACATATATAATATATACGCGCGAGGGCTGCAATGGTCCTTGCGCGTTTTAGGTTTTGTCTGGTCCCGGCTCTGTAGCCATGCCATCAGTGGTGCCGAAATACTGATTGAACTGTACTTCCATGCGGTTGTGCCTTTCAAGCAAGGCATTGTGCCGTTGAAGCAGATCCTTGTATTTGGCTGTGATGTCGGCGACGGTAGCGTTCAGACCATTGAGCCTTTTTGTCAGGGCGGCTACCTCTGCGCGGACGGCTTCGTTGTTGCCCGCTTGTGGCGCGACAGGCACGGCAGGTTTGCGCCCTTTGCCCTTGCTGCACTCTCGGTTCTCGTCAATGAGAAACTTAAACGGCGAGATGTTGAAGTAGCTGCAAGTGTGGAGAAAGTCCGTTACCTTAAAACGTCGGCGCAGGGTGAAACGCTCGTGTGGTTTTTGTGAGCTGGCTTCCATAGCCACGGCCACATCTTTCCAGTAGATGCGCCCTTCGCCGTCGCCGAAAGTCTGCTCAACAGCTTGTGTGTTCCACTCGATAGGATGCCAGTAGTCGAGTGGGATGGTAGCGTTCTCACGATTAGGGATGACGAAATTGTTGTCCTCAGCCACAAAATAATATACTGGCATACGCAAAGAGTTGCACAATTTTATGAGTATTTGCACCGATACAACAATTTCGTTTGTCGTATATCGGCTTAGTACCTGCTGTCTTAGTCCGCAACGGCGGGCAATTTCCGTGCCTGTGATGTCTAAAACATCTGATAGACTGCTGAATAGCGTCGTGTTGAATTTCCATCTGTCCATACCATTTGTCATGCTTGCTTTCATTTTTTAACATTCACTTTTGGATAATTTTTCACCAATTCTGTTTGTTATTTCACAGAAAAGTTGTACCTTTGCCGCAAAGTTACAACAATTTCGTGAAATATGAACGAAAATAAAGAGAAATTATCACTACGCATTAAACGTTATCTGAAGAACCTGGTGAAGGCTTTTTGTGGTCGCGATCCCTACCGTGAAGAGTTGGACGAGACGAAGGAAAAGCTGGAGAAGTCTGCAGAGAATATGGAAGCCATGCAGGACCAGTTGTACTCTGCGCTCGACAAGTGGAACGAGGTGGTGAAGACGTCGGAAGATCTGAGTAGTCAGGTTGAGAGTCGCGAGAAGCTGATTGAAAACCTGCGTGAGCGTATCAACGAGAAGGACGAAGAACTGAAACAGCAGGGCAACGACTTCCGTGAGCGTATGGAGCGGATGAAAGGCGACTACCAGAAGCGATTGGACGAGTACAATAAGTTGGTGGACTTCATCCGTTCCAACAAGAATGTTCCCTACGAAATCGGTGTGATCATCGACAAACTGACCGAAAGAAGATAGGAGGTAAGCAATGGATATAGGACAGGCAATCAAGGAACTTCGCACAAAGCGCGGCATGACCCAGGAGCAGCTTGCCGATAGCGTCGGCATGAGCATCAACGCTATCAGTTCATGGGAACTCGGCAAGACGATACCGCCAAAGGCGACCATTGAGAAGTTGTGTCGTGCGTTTGGCATACCAGTTTCGTACATGCTGCTGGCGGCTATCGACGAGCAGGATATCCCGGAGGAAAAGCGTGTGTTGTACCGTGCGCTTTTAGAGCCGCTGAAAAATGAGTTGTTGTAGAAACAGTGATGATCAGTGAACGACGCTAACCTGAAGATATTGAATGGCATTCCTCTCGTGGAAGTGATGCGAGGATGGGGGTATGTACCGGTGCGCGAGGCGAGAAACGGCGCAACGGCATCGTATATCTGTCCTTGGCATGACGACCACCATCCATCATTAGTGGTGGATAAGCAGTTGCGTGACGGTGCCACCGACTTAGGCTTTAAGTGCTTCGCCTGTAAGCAGGAGGGCTACGGAGCCATCCAGTTAGCTGCACGGCTTATGGGAGAGCCTGCCGGACAGGTATCAAAAGGGATGCTGAATCAGGTGATTCACGAATTGCTGACACGTTGCAGCGTGGAGTTGGAGCCTGAAGAGGGCGACAAGCCGTGGCGCGATAACCTCCGCATTAAAGTGGTAGGTTGGGACGAGTTCAAGCGTGATGAACCGCAATACCAGGACTGGACGGGCGACCAGCCCATCTTTGAGACTGGCGAGTGGACTGAGGAAGGGCTGCGCGCGCTGGGTTTGAAGGTCGAGGTGGCCACACGCCGTGCGAAGAAGACCGACATAGCCGCTGATGCGACCGCCGAGATACGCATGGGCGACCTGCTGACACAGTTTGATCCCGACAGTGGCGAACCGTTGTATCGTTGCTCGTTCGGCAAGGACTTTTATCGTGGTCCGCAAAAGGCCGAGACCCGTACCATAGCCGCATGGGGCGAAGAGGTACAGCGTGTGTTCGGCGTAGAGCCCATCAAGCGTTTCTGCAAGCGTGACACTCCGAAGCAGGGTGGGGCAGTGGTTCTGGTGGTGAATGCCACAAAGAACTACCCGATGTTTGCCTTCCGCTATCGTTGGGGAATCAAGAAATACGAGCCGAAAGCCGGTTATGGCAGTACGAAGTGGACGTGGTGGGATGTGAAGGAGGATGCCGACCTCGACCACCAGTGGTATGCCGACGCTGCGCTGACCGAAACGCTGGAAGGATGCGTGCCACAGCAGGACGAACGCCATAAGTACGATGCTATGACTGACAAGGACGGCAAGCCGACAGGTAAGGTGAAGTTCCACCGTGTCGTGCTATGCTCTGGTCCAAGGGATGCGATAGCCGTTTATGCTCATAGCAATGCGCATGTCGTATGGCTTCACAGCGAGCAGGCCGGTTTCGATCATAAGGGCGGCAATGTACGTCCCAATCGTTGGCTCAGGGCTTTTCTGAGGAAGTTGCAGGGCATCACCATAGATGGCGGTCTTTACGTCTGCTACGATGAAGATGCGACGGGATTGGCTGCCAGTCAGGCGATAGCCCTGAACAGTCCGAACATTCATTGGCTCAGACTCCCCAAGGAACTGACGGAGATAGCCATTGGCAAGGATGGCAAGCACCTGAAGGATGTGACGGACTTTGTGACGCGCTTTCAGGAGGTAGAGGGCAGGATGCCTGCAGAGGTACAGCACGACGACCCCGTGGAGTGGTTTGACAATGCGCTGTTTGACACGCCCACCTGTCAGTTTTGGCAGTGGGAGAGTGAGCGTAAGGATGCCGACGGCACAGGCCGTGCAAGGTATAAGTTCGACCTAAGAAACACGCCCGTATTCCTCAGAGCAAGAGGCATGGTGCGCCGCGTGATGCAGCAGGGCAAGACATCGTTCTCGCGCTTCTTCATCATGGGCAATGACAATACATACACCGAGGCGTTCCCTGGTGAGAAGGGAAGCAACAAACTTGTGGCACAGGCCCGCGACCTGATGGCTGAATGGCTGCGTGCGCACAAGGAATTTAACGACGAGAAGGGTGCGCTCAGTCGTGCCATCTGTTCTGCCAAGTTGGAACAGGGCACGTTGGAGAGCATCGAGACAATGGACTTCGACGAGAAGAGCTATGGTGAGGACTTCGATCATTTCTTCTTTGACAACACCGCTGTAAAGGTAACGAAAGACGGTATGGAACTGGTGCCATACAGTCGCATGAAGTGGTGGACCAATACAGAGGCAATACTAAGCGGCACGTTTACGATGCAGAAGCAGGCGTGGCGTGTGGTACTTAATCCGATGTATGCCCCTGAATTGGAGAAGCACGAGGAAATCATGCGGACGGCACAGACAGCCGACGAGCGCGCACAGGAGAACATGCGCTGGGATTCGTGGGCTTCGCTTTGGAAGTACCGCCTCATTATGGATAAGCCGCTGGATGAAATGCCGATGCACTTCCGTTTCCTCTACAATACCTCCCGCATCTTTTGGGAAAAGGAGTCTGACAATACGGAGTTGAGCAAGACGGAGAAGCAGGTGCAGGATATGTACTTCATAGCCATGTTACATGCCATCGGTTCAGCTTTGGTGCGCCACCGTTCAGCCAACAGGCAGCAATTCCTGCATATAACAGACAATGGCACACGCCGCGAGGATCTGGCAAGTGGCGGTACTGGTAAGACAGCCATTCTCGAACTCTTAGGACTGATGCGCCGTGTGCTGAAAGTTGACGGCAAGGCTTTGGAGGGTGGTAATATCACGCTGACACAGGAGTTGGATAAGATTGTGCCTGGTCTGCAGAACATTGTCGCCATTGACGAACTGCCACAAGGCTTTTCGCCCAAGACGCTCTATAACTATACGTTGTCGCTGACCTCGCGCGGCCTGTATCGTAGTAGTGTCGTGCTCGAAGGCGATGACCTGCCGAAATTTGTCGTGGCATCCAACGAACAGTTGGATCTAAGTTCAGATTCAACCTCACGCCGTACCTATCAGGTGCTGGTCTCTGACTGGTACCATCCGAGAAGCATGGACGGCAGCCGTCCGGCACATACGCCTGCAGATGACTTCCGTAAGGAGTACGGCATTAAGGAGGTAGCACGCAATCTGCCACCTGCATTGCTCAACGAGGCCCGTAATTTCCTACTGGGATGTGTGCAGTTGTTCTTCCAATTCCCTGACGAGACTATCAGACCGCCACGTGACAGCCGTGCGTTGTTGCGTCAGGCTCTGGCAGCATCGAAGGACGAGCAGTTTACCCGTTGGATAGCTGGTTTTCTTTTGGATAAGCGTCACATCGGAGAGCCTATCGCCCAGCGCGAACTCGCTATCTCATTGCTTGACTACTGTGGCATCACCGTAGGCGAGAAGACTATCAAGAGTGCCTACAAGCGCATTCGTGACAATATGGACGATTACATCAGGACGAGTATCTATGTGGTTGACCCGCCTGTTGTATTGTCAACACCAACCGACCGCGAAAACGGCTTCCGTCGCTGTGCTGCATGGCAGCATCCAAAGGCCAGTGACGGCTATAGCATAGCCACCGACGCTGATGGCAACCGTCTGCCAAGGGAGTTGGTGAAGAAAGCACCATACCCAAGGGTATATTACTTCTATCGCAAATCCAGGGTGCCCCGCCACTTCTTTGACGAAGCGCACGTTGGAGATATGGACTACGTGCAGGGCGCCAGCGACATCGACCCGGAGACACAATCGAAAAGTGAGGACTAAGGCATTATGAAGAAACGTCGTTCTGTTACCGTCATCCTCCGTTCCTGTCTGACTGGCAAGGTAGTGTGGATATACAGAGGTCCTTCGCAGGAGGCTGCAAGGAAAGCGTACTTCCGCGCTTGCAAGAAAGAGATAGAGCATGTGCGCAGCTGGGCTGAACGTATGGCTCAACGCACAGCCTCCATTACACGGCTGCTGACAAATTGCCTGGCCGACAAGCCCATTGACGCAGAGCTGACACCAGAACAGCAGGAAGCCGCCAAGGAACTGCAAGCCATCAGCAAAAAGCAGTTGGAGTGTCACAGCGAGTTTTATGATCACATCATGGAAGAGCGCCGCCGCCGGGAAGAAGACCGTGAGATACGTCGCAAGATGCGTGAAAATGCTGCCAAAAAAGAAGTCGAAGAAAAATAACAAAATTATAATTATGATAAGTAGAGAGACAGGTCAGGAAGTAGAGCCCATCGAATACGGCATCGACAGCGAGGCCATACGGCAGCAGGCAGAAGCAAACCTGCAGAACGGCAACCGCGAGTACCGCAAGCTGAAACAAGAGCTTGACGGGCTTGACTTCAGGCGTGACTTCGTGAAGATCAATCTTGTGAAGACGAAGATGAAGCACATGGTAAACGTGGAGACCAACCGCCTGTGGATGCTGGAAATGGAAAAGCGCAGGAGCGTGAAAGACCTCAGCGACCTGCTCCTGAAGAAAGACCGTGGCGAATACGAACACTTCCAGGAACTGATGGCCGGACTGTCGCTGTTGCTTGACATGACGGACAACGTATTCTTCGATATCAATAAGCTGCTGAACCGTAACAACATCGGCATTGAGATGAACAACTTCCCAGAACTGAAGGCTGCAAAGAAGACTGTGCAGGATATGGCAATCAAGGAGCAGTACGGGATGGCACGCTACAAGGAAGACCTATGGAACGAAGAGTCGGAGCGCATATACAAGTACCTGCTTGAGCGCTGCGCCACCTACCGCCGTAAGGTTGACCGCATAGAGTCAAAGATGAAGAAAATTGAAAATAAAGGATAGAATCGCGATATGAAACATCTGGATATTACAATAGACTTTGAGACCTGCGCCATGACGGCCAACGCGGCTGTGATGCAGGTGGCAATGGTGCCTTGGCTGAGAGACAACGATGCAGACCCATTCTCGTTTGACGAGATGGATATATATGAAGGCTGCGTGGATCTGAGGACATGCGTGGTGGATGGCTTTGATTTTGATCCAGAGACTATCAAGTGGTGGTCAGAGAGAAACCTAAAGGCAAAGGAGGCCGTGACGAATGGAGAACCGAAAGCTGTTGACGACGTGTTGATTGGCATGCTGAACTACATCCGCGAACTCAAAGAGAAGCATGGGCTGACAAGCATCTTCGTATGGTGTCAGGGCATGGACTTTGACATTGCGATACTGAGGAACCTTTGCCGTAAGTATGGCGTGAAACTTGAAGAGGACATACCGCACACGTCGTTCAGGGATTGCCGCACGGTGATACTGGAAGCTGCACTGATAGAGGCCAGTCGCAGTCTGAACGGAAAGAGTACACGTGCTAACGGCATCATACTGCCCGAGCAGATACTTGCAGGCAGCTACGATGTTTACAAGATGTTTGATCCCCTGCCAGAACGCTATTCTGCAGGAAGCGAGGCTCACGACGCACTCTACGATGCCTTGCGCTCAAGTTGGAACACCTGGCAGGCACTGAAATGGTTGAACGCTTAACAAAAGGAAACGAATAATGAACAATACTATATACATCAGCGGGCCTATCAGCGACCCGACTACGAGCCAGCCGAGAACTGGATGGCAGAAGGAATTTCTGGAGGCCGAGGCGAAGTTGCGCCGGATGGGCTTTTCAGTAATGAACCCGGTTGACATTGCGCGTGAGGTGGAGGAAGCCTTCAGGCAGGAGCCAACACGTGCGGACTATATTCTGGCTTGTTTGGAGCGGATGAAAATGGCACAAGAGACAGGCATACTGCACGGCGTGTACCTTATCGGTGATATCGACGCATGCAAAGATTCGCATGGTGTACAGATGGAACTTCACTTGGCAGAGATATTGTGCATCCCGGTATTTGCAGAGTTTCGCGCTGACAATGAGATATGGACTGACAGTTTCTATCTGAAGTCGGAAAGAACTATAGAAGGGCTGCTGGAAGATAAAGCGTAATATTCACTATAAGATAAAAGATGATGGCAAACCCAGTTCTACCCTCTCTCCCACACTCTTGGAGCGAACTGACATGGCAGCAGCTGTGCCAGTGCTGGAGTGTAAAGATGCGCTACGGTGGCAACGCTGACGTTGCACGGGTGGCTGCATTGCTTACACTATGCCGTCTTGACGAGGTAGACAGTACTACGATCCGTACCAATTCTGGAGAGACGCTGTACAGGCTTCGTGATACAGACGGGTGCCTGTGGACGGTGACAGCCCGCGAGGCGGCACATCTGGCAAAGGTAGCACTGCCTTGGTTTGATTTCCCTTATGGTGATGCGGGTGAGAAAGAGGAGACGGACGATGATGGTAATATCATCAGGGAACACCGGGAGGGTGTCGATGGCTATGTCTGTCAGGAATGGAAAGACGCCATGATTCTGCCGCAAGACACCTTGAAGACAGGCGGTCACTATTATGCTTTGCCGCAGGTAGCCTGCAACAATATCACTTGGCAGCAGTATCGCTCGCTACAATCCATAGCCCCACAACTCTTTCAGGAGGGTGTCAGTGAAGAGCAGGCCAAGATGCTGCAGGCACAATTCCTGGCACATTGCCTTGTTCCCAGATCTCGGTCCTTGCTTGATAGCAACGGCAAGACCATCAAGATACGTCCGCACTATGTCTATGAGTACGATGCTGATCAGGCAGAAGGACAGGTGAAGTATTGGCAGAAGCGTTTGGAAAAGGAGGATGCCATCATCCTGTTCCATATCTGCTTCCAAGTGTATCAGACGGCTCTTAGCTACTATGCGAAGTCGTATCCTGCGCTCTTTGATGACTCTGGCAAGAAAGACCCTTTACGTGATGCGCTGACCGGAGAGGTAGGCACCATCAACACCATTATGAAGTATGCCGGTTATGCAGAACAGCAGCAGGTGTATGACAGCAACCTTCCATTTGTGCTCGACATTCTGAACACAATGACTAAGGAAGCTCAGGAGATTGAGAGGATGAACAGTAAAATCAAAAATAAGAACTGATAAGGTATGAAAGCAGATTACATTTACTTTGGCGACGGTGGCATGACCAGCACCAGTGCCAACCATGCGGCAAACATGGCGAAAGAGAGTGTGAGGCACCTGATGGACGAACTGGCAGGTGTGAGTTTCTATGGTACTACGGTAAGCCTGTTGAGCAGCGGTGCAGGCGCCAAGCAGAGCAAGGTCGGCAACACGGCTGAGCAGCTTGACGGCACGTATGACAAGTTGAAAACCATCGGCGAGGCCCATGCTCTGATAGCCTGGCTGCGTGAAGCCATCAAGGCCCGTGAGCGACTGTTGGCAGAGGTTAAGAGCATGACGCTGGCAGGGTATTGCAAGACGGTGTTAGGCGGTGTGGAGATGCCAAAGGCAGACACGAACATCGTGGACTGGATGAAGGAGAAGGGTTATACCAAGCCAGACATCAACGGTGAGTTTCCTGATGTGGAGCATAAGCGTATCATTGGCATACCGGTTTCCCCGTTGGAATTGTTCTGCAAGAAGTTCGGGCTGAAGATGCCCGATGCGGTGAAGAAACAGGAGCCGATGACAGTCGATGACTATATGGCCGGACTGAGTGTAAAGGATCGTAACCGCATGTTGTTGTTGGAAGCCAAAGCCGCCGTGATTGGCAAGTTCATCCATGAGGATGGCAAACTTGACAAGGAGCGTAAGTCTCTGCGTGAGGTGCTGTCGCATCCCGTCGGAACACATGGCGAGGGACAGAACATGCTCCTGTACCAGTTTGAGCCCACCGTGACGCAGGAGTATGTTGATGGTATGTTCTTCCGTCTGGCTGCAGAGCATCGTGCCCTACAGGCAGAGTTGAACGGTATGCTGGCCGAGCGTGACCGCACCATCGAGGCCGACAAGCAGGCAAAGGCTGCAGAGTTTCAGAAAGCGTCTGCCGACTTCTCGCGTGAAATGAGTGTGCTGCAGGATAAGTTGTCGGCATATCTCTTGGAAGAGCAGCGTAAGCTGAGCAAGATGCAGGACGAATACAATGCCTGGTCTATGGACCAGAAGAACCGCCATCAGGAGTTGTGCGCAAATATGGAGACATGGAAGCTGGCAGAAGCCAAGCGTATCGCTGGGCTGGGCATCATCATCCCGAACGAGTTGCGTGATATCTACGAGTGGGTGAACGGACTGGGTAAATAGTCCATTGGATTTCTTTGACTTATTGAGACACAGGTAGCCGCAGACTGAATGGATTTCCTGCGAAACTGCGGCGCACCGGCAACGGAGGGTGGTCTTGTTTAATAGCACGTGCCAACATTTACGGGCTATTGGCAAGTATCAAAAGACAGTTCAGAAGGTCGCGGGTTCGATTCCCGCCTTGCGTGCTAAGCAAGTAGTTCAGCTGGTTAGAACGTTTGAAGATTGCAAAAGTTTGCAGGTTCGAGCCCTGCCCCGTCTTGGACGGGTGGCGGAAGTGGTAGACGCGGGTCTTTTTGGTAGATCTACTTATCGCAAAAACAAAAATGACGTTGCCGCACGACACTCATACGGAGAGGCCGTCGCCTCCCGAGAAGGATCTTGCTCTTGCTGAGTGTGGCAATGGTTCTTGCTTTTGTTCATGCCTTTGTCGCTGAAATCATCTGCCGTCGCCGGGCCTGTGTCTTTATAGAATACGAATATTGACAAATACAAAGCTACAATTATGTCAAATACAACTTCAGACTTAAAACCTATAAAGGGTAAGTGTATCTACACAACCAAAGGTGCCGCACGAGAGTATGGCCGTATAGGCTGTAACTTCTTCAAGGGATGCCCGCATGAGTGTGAATACTGCTACCTTAAACGTGGTGCGCCATCGGCAGAACTGGGTGGTAATACTGCTGTGCTGAAGACATGTCTTGTCAACGAAGACAAGGCACTTGAGATATTCTGCAAGGAGGCACGGAAGCATATAGAAATGCTTAAAAAGTATGGTGTATTCTTATCGTTCTCAACAGACCCGATGCTGACGGAGACCAGAGACCTGACGTTCTCTGCCATCAACTTCTGCCTCAGTAATGACATCCATGTGAAGGTGCTTACCAAAAATGCGGATTTCATTCTCTACGACCGAATGAAAAACCTGTGTGGTTCTACTGTAGCCAGGGACTATGTGGAGTTTGGCTTTACGCTGACAGGGCGTGACGATATGGAACCAAAGGCTTCATCAAACCATGACCGCATCGAGGCTATGCGGCTGTTGTATCAGCGTGGCTTCAAGACTTTTGCCAGTATTGAGCCGGTCATCGACTGGACGCACTCAAAGATGGTGATAGACCTTTCTATTGACTGCTGCAACCATTACAAGATCGGGCTTCGCTCTGGTGTGAAGAAAGACTATTATGACGTGTTGCGAAGCGGCATGGCCATTGAGGAGATGGTGAAGAAAATCGTGTCAGCAGGACGTACCGTCTACCTGAAGGAAAGCACCCGTGCCTTATTGCGCAGATGCTATATAGAAGATGAGAGTGAGCGCATATTGAGTAAGACGCTTGACATTGACGGCAATCCATACAAAACAATTAAATAACAAAAATATGCAAGACACAAGATATGACCAGCTCCGTGAGATTCTGGGAGCGAATGCCGAAAAGGGCATTGACGAAAGATTCAAAGAACTGTTGCGTAATGAACGTGACTTTGATGAAATGATGGAGGTACAGCGTGATTTGGAACCTAAGTACGTCATCGTGAAGGAAGGTGAACTATACAGGTTCCGAGCCAGGTACGTAGATATGCACCGCACGCTGCTCTCGCAGAACGAGATACGCCAGCGTCTGTGTGACGGTGGTGGCTTCTGGGGCGTTGACGGCGAGAAGCGGCTGGTGACGCTCTATGACAGCAGCGCGGACTTCGGATTTCCAAAGCATATTGAGGAAGCTATCCACATGGACGGATGGCACCTGCTGGAGATACTTAGCAGGGTGTGTAACAAAGGTGGATTGGTTGACCTATCAGGTTATCAGATCTCCTATATGGACCTTCAGCATGAGCGTCACTATGTGGATTATCTGAGCAAGGAGGAAGCCGAGTTGGAGTACGGCATAAAACCGCAGCCCAAGGACATCCGCGATAATGACAATTCCTCAATGGTTGAGCGCATGAAGCGACTGTCACGCGAGGACTACGAGAGATTCGGTCGTTGTACGAACTATACACCTCCCAGCACTGTGAACAAGAAGAAGCGCAAGGCAAAGAACCGTCAGCAGAAGCAGTCACGTAAACGTTCAAGAAGATGAATGACTATATAGAAAGAGCAGTTGCAGACATTGCACGGAAATGCCATGTCAAGCAAGATGAAGTCTGGGTAGCAATGAAAGAATTGTCAAATTTAAAATGTAAAAACAATGGATAAATCTCAGGAATTAAAGATGCAACTCTTGAAAGAGTTTGGCATTATTGACGAAAAGAAAAGCGTGGACTTCTGCCGTGAAGCCTACAAGTTCCTAACCGAAGGTGAGCAGAATGATACACCTTCAGCCGCTCCGGCAGTATCCAGTGAAGAAGCCATTGCCGTAGATATGGGCCTTCCGTCTGGCACGCTATGGTGTGACCGTAATGTGGGTGCGAAATCCCCCGAAGATTACGGTGCTTTCTTCTCTTGGGGCAATACCGATCCGCATTATCCAAACCGTGACAATATGGACTGGGGCGATGATGACGATGGCTTTGACTATAGCTTTGACAGCGATACCTATGAAAAGACAGAGGGTTACAAACTGGAAGGTAACATTGATATGGCCCATGATGCAGCCCGTGTCAATATGGGTGAACCCTGGCAGATGCCTACGGAAGAACAGATTAAGGAGCTATTTGATAATTGCGACTGGGTGCGTAAAACCATCAACGGCATCAACGGCTATCTGGTTACTTCTAAGATTAACGGCAACGTCATTTTCTTTCCTTGCTCCGGCATCGGTCACGGGACGTCGTGGTACAATCGCGGTTCGGGCGGCAACTATTGGGCGTCGTCTTTGTACTCTTCTGCGAATGGTCGCAACCTGGACTTCGATTCGGGTGGTGTCGATCCTCAGAACGGCAGCGACCGCTTCATCGGTTTTACCGTGCGGGCTGTTCAGAATTGCCACCAGAAATAAACCATAAGTCAGGGACAGCCACCAGCCGCTCCACCAAGAGCGGCACAAGGCTGACTCTGACAAACAAGTCACAAACCTACAAATAGCGTAAGACATGGCAGGACTACACGACATCGACAAGAAGGACTGGGAGAGGCTGTTGAAAGACAACGGATTCCAGTTTGAACGGGCGGGTAAGCACCATATATGGAAGCATGAGGACGGCAGGATTATTCCTGTGCCTATGGGACCTAAAATAAGTGCTCCTGTAGCCCGCAGGATGGTGAAGGAGAATAAGCTGGAGGGTGCCCCCTTCGGATGGAGCGACCTATGGAAGAACGCCGATGCAAAGGCTCAAGCCATCGAGCAGCAGCGCAAGGAAGAAGAGGAGCGCCGTCTGCAGGAAAAGGCAGAGCGCGAAGCCAAGGAGCGTGAGGCAGAAGAGCGTCGCCAGAAGGAGGCCGAGCGTCTGAGGAAAAGAGCCGAGGATGCCCGCCGTGAGAAGGAACAGCGTCAGATAGCAGCTGATGCCGCCAACCGCGAAGCATTGGAGAAAGCCAAGGCTGCACTTGCGGATACTATCGAACAGCCTACAGTACCGGCAATCCCCACTACTACACCTGTGGCAAAAGCAGCACCGGTTGCCAAGCCTACTGAAACATCAAGCAATTTAACCCCTAAAGCAGTGATTTATATGAACGAAAAAAGATTGGAGAACTTCCACGAATACCTCTGTGCGGTCGTGGACTACTATCACAAGAACGGCAAGATCCTAAAGAATTTCTCTTTCCTTGCCAAGCAGTACAGGGTGAAAGGTATCACCCAGGAAATCTTTAAGAAATACAAGTTGGGCGACCTGAAACCCGGCGAGAAACCCTCACGCAAACTGTCGGACACCATCCGTTTGGAAATGGCCGAGCAGGACATGAAGGCAAGAGAACAGATGCTGGCAGCCTACCAGAAGTCGCAGGACGAAAAGGAGGCCGAACAGCAGAAAGAGCCTGAACATGAGCCAACACTGGAGGAACGTATCGACACCTTCGAGGCACGCTTTGACCTGCTTGGCCCTATGTTCGCACAAATAAGCAGTCAGCTGGCCGAAAGCTACAAGAAGAATTTCGGTCCTCACGCCGACGATTTGCTGGGTAAGGACACATGGCAGGTGCGTCTTTCTCCTGAGCCTTATCTGAACGAGTGGGCTAACAATGTGGAGTTTGACCTGACAAGGATTGTGTTTGACAATGCCGAACCTGAAGAGGTGAAGCAACTGTTGCCAAAGTGGAACGACAAGATTCTTCATGCCTACCTTACGTGGCTCTATGGTGGCAAGGACGGTACGCAGATTAAGTTGAACTTCGACGAGCGTGGTCAGGCCGACTCACAGAACGATGCACTGATAGACCTGTTGCGCGACCAGGGCTTGCTCGACCAGATGATGTTTGTGAAGATCGAGTCGTGGAAAGGCTGTGCCCATTGTGTAGCCGTCTATAATGATGCACCAGACATTCTGATGGTCATTGGCGAGGGCGGTGCCGATTTCTATACCGTAGCCGATGACATTTGGTACTCCAGTCAGGGAAGCACCATCATCAATCCGGACGCTTGCAGCGAGTTTAGCGGTTGGGGTACACGTAGCATGGTAGGTTTCTGCCTGCGTCAGATTCTCTCTGAGGATAATCACAAGGCTGCATTGAAGGAGCAGCAGAACGTGAGCAAGCAGATGCACGGCAAACTGATGGACGACATCAACAACTACCGTGACATCTGGCAGATGTATCACGATGACTTCAACAAGCAGCAGCGTAAGAATATGGTTGATTTCGGATAAAGGAGTACGACTATGGGAGGGTTTAAGAAATTCGTGTCGCAGGGTATGCAAACAAATGTAGAGTCCATCGAGGATAGGGTGAAGCGCTTGAAGAGCGCCACCCTCCCCGGTGTGATACATACTTCGCTCGACCTGTACTATAACGACCTGAAAGAAGATAGCGAGGCTTACACCGCCCGCCTGGAACTATGGATGGAAGATACCGTCAACTATCGTACAGTACATGCCCGCTGTGCCTCTTTCGATGAAGCGCTGAAGAAAATACAGGAGTACGAGGCATGTCTGATTGCAGGTAAGAAGACGGATGGCTTTGAGGTTTATAACGGCAAGAAGCATTACGAGGAAGAACTCTGCGAGCCAGATACGAACGGTCCCTTCGAGACAAGGGCTGAGTTTACCACATGGACGGATGTACTGAACAAGCACATGAGATCCGACAAGAAGGGAGAAATCTGCAACGATCCGCGTACTGTTGCTGACCTGCCACGTCTGAGTCACGGCATGGCGGTAGTGGTGCCTATCCCTAAAAAGGACGGAAAGATTCGCTGGTACATCGACTGGTTTGACTATGCCATTTATAAAAAGGACACAAAGGATGTCAAGTTTGTCTGCATCCACGACGAGCACGACGGCATCTTTCCGCTTGATCCCTACATCAGCCATGCCCTTAATGAAGGACGCCCGGTACCACAAGCCTATACGCTGTGGTTGAAGAAGACCATCGGTGACATCAAGGCTACATTAAAGAATAACAAGGAATACAGATAACTTTTAAAAGAAAAATTATGGAACAGAACAAGATTCAAGAAGCTGCCAGACAGTTGGCAGAACGCAGTAAGAACCCCGTAGGCAACAAGTCAGAAGGACGCAAGGGTTGTCTCGTAGTAATAGACGGCAAGCCACCCGTGGGCGACAATACCACGCTGATGCTCTATACTGTAAAATTCCGTGCCGTTGACGAGAAGAAGCCTACCGCCTATTTCTCACTTGAAGAGTCAAACCAGCAGGTGGTCAATCGGCTCATTGCCATTATTACTGGCATTGACCTGCAGAAGATAACCGATGGCACGCTGAGTGAGGACGAGTGGCTGTTGCTGGACGAGAAACTGCCGTTGCTGATAGATGCTCCGCTCTACATCGACGACACCCCTGCCCTATCGTTGGCAAATCTGAAGCGTCGTGTGACAAACCTCGCAAAGGATAACGGCGTGCGTCTGGTGGTAGTAGATCACCTGAACGAAATTACTGATGACGGAACGCCTACCAATGCTCACCGTATCGAGGCCAACCTGAAGTCTATTGCCGAAGAGCTGGGTATCACCATTATTGCTGTACAGGACTAACGCAATATGACCGAACAACAATTCCTGCAGCAAGTGTGGCGCCCATACGACAGTATTACCACCGACACGGGCATCAAGGGTCGCGTACAGAACGTATGCTTCCCTACCCGCTCGGTGCGGATCAAGATGCCAGACGGCCTACCTGAGTGGTTCCGTTGTGAACAGATTGTTACCCATACTTCTGCCAGCGGTGAGACTACAGACCTTGACATCATCAGGGAGCAGCAGCAAATCATTAAGAACCTCGAAGCGCAGAACACCCGTATGTCAGAGGCAAAGCGCAATACAGAGGAGAAGCTGCATGAGGTGCGACAGAAACTTGAAGAGCGGATGCGTACACCTGTAACCGCTGACCTGTTGAAGCAGCTCAACGTCATCCTAAACCTGGTTCGCGAGAAGAAAGCAAGAACCGAGAAACTGGAGGACTGTATGGAGCAAGTGAGTGAGTTCTTAGAGAAAATGAAATAAGACGAATTATGATAGAGATACCGAAATATTCCATTGGAACGTATGATCCGAATGCGCTGGAAGAGAACCGTCGCACGGATTTTACTCGACGCATACCAACGGGCCTTTCAGACAAGCAGATGGCACGCGACTCAAAGATATTCATGCAAATTCTTCGTGCTGCAGAAGGCGGTACCGACGGTGGCGCAGAACAGCGTGTGCTTGACTTGTTCTTCCGCAAGGCAAAGTTGCTGAGCAACCCACGCTATTGGGAAGTGATGCGCACGGTATGGATAGCCGCTGGTTCTACTGAGACGGCACAGAAGTTCCGAGCATTGATGAAGTCTGGCCGTCCCTGCCGCTCATGGTTTATGACACCGGAGGATGCAGAAGCGCTCGACAAGATGGAGTTTCCGATTACCGTCTGGCGGGCCTACGACGCTGTGCGCTACCCAATGCTGGATCCCGGCATATCATGGACGCTGGATCGTGAGTGGTGCGAAGGATATGCCAAGAGCAAAGGACGTATCGTCAAACAGCGTGAGGTTTACCGCGATGAGGTCTTTGCCTACATCACCCGTCGCAGCGAGGAAGAGATTATTATCCTGGACTGATTCAAACAAATTTTAAAATAACATTATTATGACAGGCGACATTAACATCCCAGAGATCTGGTATTCGTAAGGAAATAGGGACGGGAGTAAGAACTCGGATAATGGCCCGAGTGGGTTTTTGTTTTTCTTTGACCCAGCCAGCGCCGTTTCTGTCCCTTACATTTACAAAACTTTAACAGATAACAAGATATGCAGAAGATAATGTTTGAACACCGTAGATTTGGTTTGGATCAGGCGGTGATAGACGGACTGAAAGAGATGACGCGACGCACTGCAAAGTTGCCTGATGGACTTGAACAAAGCGATGTGTGGAATCCTGTAATGGGCATTGACAGCAAAGGCAGGGTGTATTTTACGGTGGACTGCATTGACGGTAAGCAACGCGACCTGTACCCACGATACCAGATAGGCGAAGAAGTGGCCGTTGCTCAGACCTACAAGGATATTGACTATCGCGGCATTGTCGCTTGCGAGGACGCATCGGCCATTGGGCCTGGCATGGTTAGACCGATAACGGCGCAGGAGTCGGCAGGTTGGAATAACATGATGTTTGTCCGTGCAGACCTAATGCCAGAAAGCATCAAGATTACGAACATCAAGTTGGAGCGGATGCAGGACATATCGGACGAGGACTGTCGCAAGGAGGGCATCATCTATGTGAAGTGGCGCCAGTATCCAGAACCGTTCAGTGATCGCTATGTTGACCACGACCTGTGGACGCTTCCTAAATACGAGCAGCAATTTACCGACGCATGGTCGGACGATGACCCTGACGCATGGGCTGCCGAAAGTCCAAAAACCGCCTTCACCGTGCTTATTCGCAAGATGTGTGGAAAGAAAGCATGGGACTCGAATCCTTGGGTATTCGTGTATCAATTTGAACTGATAAAAAATATTTTAAAGCTACAACATTATGAAGACAAACGAAATTATTGAAAAGAAAGTCATCGCCCTGCATAAAGAGGGTTGGCAAGTACCTAATATCGCCAGCATTGCCCGTGTAAAACCAGACGTGGTGAAGCAGATATTGAGAGAGAAGAACCTGCTGATGTAATACAGGATATGGCAAAACATGGATTAACAGTAGCAAAGGCTACTAAGGAAGAGTTCAAGCGTGTTTGGGATTGGCTTCATACTATGGAGGCACTGTTTGATGGGCGCGGCATGTTCAGCACGGAAGAAGATTGG
>Ga0265301_10000102_pt1 | contig 139105 bp, 148 predicted proteins | sample AusTroGonzalo_MG_2_FD_193488 | JGI IMG/M metagenome (GOLD analysis project Ga0265301, IMG submission 193488) | Bovine rumen microbial communities from tropical cattle in Woodstock, Queensland, Australia - Gonzalo_04 | ecosystem: Host-associated > Mammals > Digestive system > Stomach > Rumen ... | reverse complement strand
GAATTGTCATTCCTGAGGATTTCATGTTTTCAAGGATTTGGGCATCATACTCTGCATCATCTATTTTAGACTTTAAGTCTTCGGTAGTGATGTTTTCGAGTTCATACTCGTAACCCTTGAGCTTCGCATATCCTAGCAAGTCAGCCAAGAAGCCAATCGGCAGGATACCTGAACGGATATTAAAGAGATGGATCTTACCGTCCCAAATACGGTTCTTGAATTTTGGATGAAATTGGTAGCCTGCTTTATATGCTGAATATCTTGACCATAGCTCACTCAGAATATCTGGGTTAGCTTTCACTTCTAGGAAAGATTCATTAACTTTTGCTATTGTGATTTCTATCATAATCTATTTATACCTCAATCGCCTACGCCTGAAATTGTGTCTACGATGTGACTTAGGTCATGCGACCATGCTGTCACATTACAAGTGACTGTGCTATGCTTAAAATTGTGTTTACAATAAATCGTTAAAAGGGTCTCTCCATAATGGGACTTAGCTTTTGGGTCAGTACACACAGTGCCGCCAGTACCTATTATGTTGAAAAGCCAAGATCGGTATTCTTTGAATGTCTTAGACCTTGTAAAGAGCATATTATGTGGGTACATCGTCGTGCCGTTAAGCACTTCGTCAACTGCATCCTTATATTCTGGGTGTAGCCTACATATCTTATTCGTGTAAGCAAAGGTTGACGGGTGAATCCATTCTTTAAGTGGCATCATTTGAATGCTAGGGACGATAATGTCTTTGTCACCCAGCTTCTTTATCAGCTCTTCTTCAGTTAAAGGTCTTCCGTGCTTCGTAGAGAAATATCTTCTTACATGTTCAAAGCCAATAAACTTGTTTGAAAGGTCTAGCTTCTTATATGCAGCAAGTTCAGCCAGATCAGAGGTATCTGTATTTATCACAGGTACCCTTGTTGCCTCAATAAAACCGAGGTGCGGCTGGTTCTCTCTAAGCACGGTGTAAATCATAACAAAATTCTACTGTCTAATATGTCATACTTATGATCTTTTTCATATTCATTCTGACCTTCGTAATCCTTATACTTCAAATCAGCGTCAATTCGGTTGCGTTCCATCTTTTCTTTGAACTCAGCCTTTGACCTACGGTAGTAGTGATGTAATGAAATGTAGTCATCAAAAGGATTACGAATGGTTGATGCACTTTCTGCTGGACCGTCAATCGTATATGTCGGCACATTGTAAATCAAGTGCGGAATATCAAAGCGGTTGTCAACCGGGTTAAGTGTATTCTTGACAAAACTCTTGATATGCGTCAGATATGGAGCATTATCAGTGAACATCATATCTTCAGTCATGCGTGTGACAGGTCTATCTTCTGGAACCTGACCGCCCGCATACGACATATACTTCCAGTACACGCCAAACTGCTGAATGAACGGCGGCAACGATGCTAGGAACTCATTTACATTGTTGAATTTCTTCTTGTCAATGTAAAGGAATTCATCGTCATCACAGAAGAACTGCCAATCATATTCACGATGTAGCATTCTGTGGTTATTATAGACTTCGCATTGTGATGGTTTGCCCATAATCTTACACACCGTTAAGTTTGGGAACAGCACCATAAGCGATGATACATCAAAACACGATGTATTGTTGTCGTAAATGGTTATGTGGTCAAACCCGAGGCGTGTATAATGACGAACCCATTCTAACGCATCAAAGATACGAAAAAATTTAGCAATAAGAACTACTTCACTTTTCATTTTGAACCTCAGATTATTTATACATGAAAAAAGAGGGTGCAGATGCACCCTCCCATGAGCCAATTGTGTTTAAGATTATTCAGCGGTTGCTGCTTTCTTCTTACGGCTCTTCTTTGTCTCAACAGTGACCGGTTCCGCAGCTTCGTCAACTGTTTCTTCTACAGTTTCAGCAACTACATCTTCTTCGGTCTTTTCTGTGACATCAATATCTGGTCCTTCGGTGACAGGTGATTCTGTCTGTTCGGCTACAGGTTCTTCAACCTTTTCTGCCAAAGCCTTTGCTTCTGCTTCCAAGCGTGCCTTCTTCTTAGCCTGCTGTTCAGCAATGAATGCTTCGTATTCACGGTCAAAGTCAGACTGAACCTGAGCAGCTGCAGTTCTCGGAGGTGTCGGCACGGAAATCTTGCCGGTATTTCCGTTAATCTTCAAATCCTCATGCTTCAGTGTTGCATACATGCCACCGCGCTTGTGTCTTCTGCGTTGTAATGTTCTCATGATTAAATTCCTCTCTATTATTTGTGTTTTTGTATTTTATTTATTTAAGGGGAATTCTAAATCTTTGTTTGATATGGTAACTGGAGACAGCAAGCCCATATCGGGAACTCACAATCTCCAGTTAACATCAATCTAAACTTTGTTTTGACTGGTGAACTGTATGACTTCGCAAGAGGACTTACAATGGACTTACCGAGCGGTCACCCTGTACTCGGACTACATTCCATACGCCTGTGACGGCATACTGAACTGTCGTGAACAGTTCATCCTTTGGTACTATACGAACAGCCCTAGCCGCACCTCTGCTAGGTCGCAACTTACACCTGCCGATAGCTCATTGGGTTGAGTCTCGCTCCGGTCAGTAAGGTTTATAATGTCGTGTAAAATATAACAACATTTTCCGAGGTAGAATGAATGACGAAAAAATTTTTCCGTCGAGTTGCTTAAGTCGCCATACTTAACGGTCAAAATATAAAAAAGATTTCATAGGTCAACGGCGATGATGAAATTTTTCCGAAGTAGTATGTAAGCGGGCGATGATGGAAAATTTTCGTCCTATCATTTCAAACCCAAATAAATTATTATAATTGATTAGAGGTTATTTTAATGATTATCACACCGCAGATATTCGCACAACTACAGCAGGTTGGGGAAAGATACTGCACAATGCCGGATACTATGGCGGAAATCGCAAAGAAGAACAATGCGCTTCCGACGGAAATCCAATATATGCAGAAGTTCTATACTCAACAGAAGTATGAAGTCGAGAAATTAAAGATTGAGCTGGATGAACTCTACGGTCAGCTTTTTAAGCATTATCGTATTGATGACGATGTTCAGTGGAACACGACTAAAGAAATTGAAAGCCAGATTTTCGCTGACCCGAAATACACAGCCCTTTATCGTCAGCTCGCCGAGCAGAAGTATTATCTTGATTACATCGGCGAAACACTTGCTAATTTGAAAGACATGCATTACACGATAAAGAACTATCTCGACTACAAGAAGATCACAACCACAAATATGTAATAGGCGGAAGAAAATAAACCGCCTATAATGTCATGTGGGAAAATTTTTGTTATTTTTATAACATCCGATTAAAAAGGTATTTATGTTTGTTGAATTTGAGCAGTTAAGATTTAAGAATGTTTTATCATACGGCAATCGCTGGACTTCTTTGGACTTCAGCAACGGTCTTAACCTAGTTAAGGCTCAGAACGGTTCAGGTAAGTCAACGATTTTGGATGCAATTAACTTTTGCCTCTTCGGAAAGCCGTTTAGAAACATTAAGATTAACCAGCTCATCAATAAGTATAACGGAAAAGACCTTGTCGTTGAAATTTCATTCAAGATAGCCAATGACCACTATAAGATTATAAGAGGTTTGAAACCTACTTTGTTCTCACTATATAAAAATGGCGAAGAAATTGACAATCTTTCTTCTAAGCGTCTTAACCAAGAGGAAGTTGATAAACTGCTTGGCATTAATGAACGCTTGTTCAAGAACATTGTCGGAATTGCAGTGACGAACAATAAGCCGTTCTTAACGATGAGCATTGGTGATAAGCGTTCTCTTATTGAAAGTATCTTTAACATTGACGTTTTGACCGCTATGGCAAAGGATGTTAAGAAGCGTGATGCATTGAACAAGTCAGAACAGAGAATCAAGTTGACCGAACTTGCTGGCTTGCAGTCAAACGTCATTGACAATAAGAGCTACATTGACAAGATTAACGATTACATAGCAAAGTTTGATGAAACGAAGGCACGGAACATCGCTTCACTTGAGTCATCAATCGCTTCTTATGAAGATGTCATCGCAGAACAGCAAAGTCATGTATCATCTGGCAAGGCTGCCATTGAGAAAATGAAAGGAACTGTTGAGGCGCCAGGAATTGATGAGTTCAGCTTTGTGAATACGCAGCTTGGCTCAAGCAATCATGAAAGAGACCACATCAATAAGACGCTGCAAGAAATTAACGGTGAAGCCGTTTGTCCAATCTGCGGTGAAAAACTTGATGACGCTCGTGCGGTTGAACATTTCAATGAACTTCGTGCTCGCTTAAAAGAAATTGATGAAAAGATCATTCCTGATTTGATTTCTCGTCAGAATGAACTGAATGAACGCAAGAAAAAATATGATGCACTTCAGCAGCGTGTTAACTTGATTAACCAAAAGGTTATCGCTGAGGAAGTCAAACTGCAGACGAATACCCAGCAGCTTGAAGAATTGAAGAAGCAGCTTGAAGAATGCAAGAACAAGACTTGCGACTTCAGCGTTGCTGAATATGAAGTTAAGCTCGCTGACCTGACAGAAAAGGTTAATGCACTGACTGAAGAAATAAACACAATTGACCACAAGATCGCAATAGACAATAAGTTAATTGACATCTTGGGCGATGAAGGTTTGAGAATGTACTTCTTCAAGAAGCTCCTCCCAATCCTCAATCAGCGCATCAACTTCTATCTTCGTAAATTTGAACTGTCTGTGCAGCTTGAGTTTGACCCATACATGGAAGAAAAGATTACCACTGGCCGTTTTGAACAAGATTACAATCAGTTCTCGGGTGGTGAAAAATCAAGAATTGACATGGCTATTTTGTTGTCCTTCTTTGACATCTCAAAGATGATTTCAAATTGGTCTTGCTCAATCCTTTTCATTGACGAAGTTATGGACGCAGGCGTGGACAACGCAGGAACTGAGCAGTTCTTGTCAACCCTCTATAACATCGTAACTGAAAATGAGAAAAATCTCGGCATCTATCTGATTAGCCACAAGCTAAGTGACATTCAGATTAACTGGAATGAGATTATTGAAATTGAAAAGAAGAGTTTATTCTCAGAACTAAAGAAAGGAAAATAAAATGACAGGACAAATAAGAGATATCTTTAAAGATGTTCTCCCACCGGCTGAACTTCAGCAACTTGCTGATGTTGTGTCTGACGAACAGATCAGAAATAACAGCACAATCATGAATGTTGTTGCTGAGCAAGACCGTGTTATTAGAGATGATATGCAGAACAAGATGAACAATCTTGAAGCACACATAATCACTAATGCAAGTGACTTCATCAATGCTAAGATGGACCAGATCCGTGATGAATTTGCTGCAAAGCTAGAGAACATGGCTTACATTATTTCAAAACAGGACGAATACATTAAATTATTGGAGAGTAAGATACAAAATGAAGGTAGCTCTAATCGCTGATTTACATCTAGGTGTAAAGAAATCCGATAGAACTTTCCAAGAATCACAACTAAGATTTTTCAAAAACCAGCTTGTAAAAGAATTAAAAGAAAAGGAAATTGACACAATCATCGTATGCGGTGACATCTATGATACACGACAGGCGGTGAACGTTCAAACCGAAAACATTGTCATTGACTTGTTCAAGAATGTACTGAAGGACTTCAAGATACATGTAGTCGTTGGCAACCACGACATCTATCATACAACTACAACGGAGGTCAACTCGCTTAAGCCTCTTGACTTGCTCCCAAATGTGACTGTGTATGAAAAGCCGACTGAGGTGATGCTAGGCAACACTGAAGTTCTGATGCTTCCGTGGATAACAAAATATACAGACTTTGACACAATCCTTGAAAAGAAGTATAAGTATGCGTTTGCTCACTTGGACATCGTAGGATTTGACATGGGTGGTGGGCTAAGTACTGAAGGCGTCACCATTTCACAGGTCATTGACAAGATTGACTACACTTACACAGGTCACTATCATGCTCGTTCCATCAAGAAATTTGGTGACGGCGAAAAGACCATCACTTACATCGGTTCGCCATATCAGATTACACGCATTGACCGTGGGCAGAACCGTGGCTACGGCATTCTTGACCTAAGCAATAACGGCTTTGAATGGTTCACCAACACCGAGTCAATGATCTTTACGAAATACATCTACCCGAATGTAGATGAAAGCAAGATCCCAGGCAACCAGGTTGACATTGAAATTCCGTATGATAAGCAAAATGAAACAAAGAAGATCTTTGACTTCGTTCAGCATTTGAATTCTCTAGGTCCTGCCTATCCGGTGAACACTTATAACGGCGACAGTCCTGACAACAAGACGGAATTATCTATTGATGTTGAGTCGCTAAACCTTGTCGGTCTGTTCCGTTCATACATTGACGAAATTGAAACGAACCTTGATAAGCAAGAGCTCTACAATGAACTCATTAAACTGTATGATACATTCAAAGGAGCTAATCAGTAATGAAACTTGAAACTTTTGAACAGTGGAAGAAGAAGATTTGTGACGGTGCGGTGAAACGCCTTTATGAATGTGCTGAAGCACGAGGCTACCGCGCCTCTGACATCTTTGATTATGTGTGTGACCACATTGACCTTGACAAACAATTTGATGAAATCATTTCAAAGGTATGTCGTGAAACTTACAACACATCAATGTGGGAAGAATACATGCATACACATCATTGCGACATGTTAAGGTATTATGTCGCAGGCGAAATTATTAACAGAGTAGAAGAGAACATAAGAAAAGGAGTTTACTAATGATGAAACACATCGTTCTACTTACAAAGCCTTACAATTTCTTTGACCTTCACTTGTGGTATAAGTATCACAAGGCTATGGGTTGGACAATTCATATCATCAACAACGGTGATAACAGTGCCATCAGAAATTACATGGACCTCAATCACGGCGATACATACGAAGAACTTCAAGGTTGGCCTGACCAGTGGCAGCTCTTTGATGATATCTTGAATGAAAACCGTTTTGGGTTCCGTGCTGGTGAACTTGTCGCATTCATTGATGATGACGAATACATTTGGTACTATCAAGACTACTGGAAGAAGTTTGAAGAACGCATTCCAGAATGTGAAAATAAGAAATACATCCCGCTTGAACAATATGTTGATGACTGCCTGTATAAATTTGACGGTCCTGAACGTAAAACGGATGTTATCTTGATGCCGCAGATCTTGATGTCAACTCCATACATCCATGATAATCGTGAAATTCAGAAAAACTTGCTTGACCTCTGTGTGTATCGTCGTGTTGATGAATCGGCTCAAGGCAAGTGCATCCTCAAGTATAACCCGCATGTAAGATATCAGTTCAATAATCAAGAAACTGCTGAACGCGGTCATGTGCCTTATGTGCGTGATAGACTTGAAAAAGAATTCATGGGTGTTCGCAGCTCAATCGTGAACGGCAGTGCATACTCTGATACAACATACGGTTCCGTTGACCCGACTGCATGCCTTCGCTTGTATCACTACCACATCAAGACCAAGTGGGATTGGGAAAAGAAGTGGGAACGCGGCAGTGCAGCAGTTGACCATCAGTGGTATGATAAGAACATTTATCACAATGCTTATGCTGACGGATATATAATGCCTGAGTTTACAATGCAACAGACAAAGGCTCTTTTTGAATTATGATTAACCAATACAAACAAGATTTATTAAGCGGTAAGTATCCTATCGGCGAGTATGATGCTTGCCGCTTTTCCGATGATAAAGAAAAGTTCGCTCGTGAATGGCTAATGAGCCGTAAGCAAGTCAACATTGACAACCCACAGAATGTCGTTGACCTAATCTGCCATGAAAAGATCCGTCTTATTCATGCACCGTGGGAAGAAGTCTGTGACAGAATGGCTTGGTCTGATAAGTGCTATGCTTATGACATGCTTGCTAAGAAGGGATTGGAATCCCTTGCAGTGCCGTATGTTTACAAAGCATATAAGCCACAGTTTGAAGAAGACATTTTTGACACAATGACAGACAAGAATGCCACTTACATCATCAAGACCAATCACGGTTCGGGATGGAATGTTAAGTACACGCCGGGCAAATCTGATAAGAAGATTGTTCTTGACAAGATCAACGGTTGGTTGAAACAGAACTATGCTTATATCTCAGGCTACGAGGTTCAATATAAGTGGATAAAGCCCGGCATAGTAATTCAAAAGCTCCTAACTGAAACTCCCTTAGACTGGTCTTTCTGGTGCATTAACGGCCAGATAGAGGGTGTTGGACTGACGAAGAAGCTCGGTAAAAATTTTGAAGATTATGTCGCCTTCGTAGATGAAAACGGTGAATGCCCTAAATGGTTTATCGGCATGCCTCCAGCTATGATGAAGCTCAACCCAAAGCAAAAAGAGATACTTGAACGAATGAAACCTTATGTTAAGCAGCTATGTGCAGGCTACCCATTTGTTCGTGTTGATATGTATTGTGTTGACGGAAAAATATACTTCGGTGAGATGACATTCACTCCGTGCAGTGGAGTACTTGATGTTTCCTATACCTAAAATGATGGACCCAGCCGAGTACTATAAAGAATGGAAGGCTGGGTTACATCAAACCGAATACAATGCATGCAGGTTTGCGGAAAATAAAATCGCATACGGCGAAGCATGGTTAAAAATCCATGTGCCGTATGTTGACATCTTACATCCTAAGAATGTCGTTGACCGTATATGCAATTACAAGTTGTATGATAGGAATGAACTCAAGCAAAAGTGGGCAGACAAAATTTGCTCTCACTGGAACTTGAATGAAGTCGGCATGCCAGAGCTTGCCATTGAACCTGTTATGTACTCCCGCTGCTACCTGACAGATAATGACTGGAAGAATTTGCCTAACGGTAAGTACATCATCAAGATGGCGCACGGTTCTGGCTGGAACATCAAGTTTGAAAAGACCGATAATTTTGACCCTACATATATTCAGCAAAAGGTGTGGGAATGGTATAACCTGAACTACGCTTACATCACTGGGTATGAATGGCAATATGAACATATCGCACCCGGGTTCGTCATTCAACCTGACTTAGGGCACCTTATGAATTGGGAGTTCTGGTGTGAAGACGGTGAAGTCAATGCATTGAACCTAACAGTCAAAGAACACAAAGATGCTCTTCGTTCAATCGCCTGGGTTGGCAAATACGCAATGGGCGCACAACCCGCCAGAGACTTTCTTTCAAAATCAGAAAAGGCTATATGCGAACAAATGATGCCTTATGTTAAGAAACTTGCTGAGCCTTTTAAGTTTGTTAGGGTTGACCTATATCATATAAATAACGAAATCAAATTTTCAGAATTAACATTTACACCATCATCAGGAAGACTGAGGCTACATGAATACGAATCTAACAAAGGGCTGTTTTGAAAAGATAGCAAACATTTCATATTACGATTTTAAGATCTTGATGGATCATTATCAATCATCAATGGGCAACCCAGGTATGACAATTACATACTCGCTGCTGACGATTGAAAACCGCAAGGCGATGCTGGAGTTTGATGAAAAGATTGACCGTGAAGTGCATGAACGCTTTGACCCAATCATGAAAAGGATTGGTGAACATCAGGAAAAATTAGATGCTCTAAAGCGTAAATATGTTGACCGTGACGCCCAAGGTGAAGCAAAAACAGATGCTTTTGGCGACCCTATCGTCACTGAAATGCAAAATGAATATCAGGAAGAACTGATTAAGTTGCTTGACGAATACAAAGATGTCGTTGCCTTGCCGGCTGACAGGAACTTGATGTTTGAAGAGTTCCTCAAGCAGCACAATGTGCAGTTCCCAATCATTCTTTATAACGACATACTAGATATGCCGGACGGTTTACCGCCGGCAATCGTTGAAATCTATTCTAAGATTTATTAGGTTATGAAGGCAACCCACTCATCATAAATGTGAGTGGTTACCGGGTTCGTTACACCAGTTCGTGTGTAATAGAAATGCGGTGGCATAATCAAAGAACCCGAGCTGACAGTTGCTGAACCTTGGAAGAACATCATTTCACCACCCAGTGAACTATCATGTCCTAGCCACTTCAAACCAGTGAATATAGATGAGCCATCAGAAGGCCAGCTAGGTGTAATTGCTGTTGTAGCAGTAGTAACTTGCCATGACCATTGACGGCTATACGATCCATAGCCTCCGTTTTCCCACCACGCTGAAGGTCCTGCTTTATAATGGCCGCCTTCTAGTTTAAGTGTTTTGCCTAATGGCGCTTCTGACCAGAATGCCGTCACCGCGCCGTCCTTCATAGCAGATGGCAACATCATAACAGCGCCGAACACCATCTTACCTGTTGCTTTATTACCCATGCATGTTGACTCAAGTGCGGGTGCGATGCCATAATAGCATTCCCAGTGTCCGCTAACTGGATAAATTGAAAATGGCAGATTTGATGAAACGCCGGTACCTGCTGCACCAAGTCCAACATTTGCGAGGTTTGCCGTAGTTGAGAATGTCCAGTTACCTGTTGACCTTTCAAAAGTTGTGTTGGTCATATGAAAGCCGTGTGATGAAACGAACTTATGTTGGAACGGCGCATGACCTGCAGGACATGTATAAGTAGATGTGTCCTTAGAGGTAGCATAATATTGGCGAACATTCCATTGTGTTGTTTCATTCTGAGAGTCAGGTTTCCAAATTGCTTTAGCACCATAAGGAAGAAATGAAGTTCCATTATCCTTATGCCAAACCGGGCAGAAAGCAATCTTCTCCTTACCACCCTTCATGAAAGGATAGCAGATCTTGTTTGAACTTGCTGTGCTTTGTGTGACTCTAATCAATCCCATGTTAAACCTATGACATCAAAAAGATTGTGTTGGCAATTTCAGATGTACCTGTATGATACTTAGTGAACCAACCTTTTCTTCTTAAAATTCTCAATGAAGCATTTGTGCCGTTTGTTTTGAGCCATTTAGATGCTGAGTTAGCTGTGTATGTCTTATACATTTCAGTCAATGCTTCAGCCTTTCCGCCGTTATAATCATAAAGCGTATACCACGCACTAAAGTTAGCGCTTGTTGATGTAATGGTCTTTGCATTAGTTACGGTCAATGCAGCAGAATAGCTAGGATTACCTGTTAGTCCGCGACGGACTGCAGAAAGATCAAGCCAATAACTTGAGTTGCTTCCAACTATACCTGTCCAAGAACCAATCTTGCCCCACCAATCGCTCTTGCCATACGCCATCTGTTCCCACATCGGTGAAGTTTGTGTACCTGAATGCGAACTGAAAACGGTGACGCAACTGCTCATGTTATCTGCGCTTGTCCAATAGCGTTGCCAGTTGGCTGAGTTGGCATTTACTTTTCCATAAGTAGCCGTCCAGTCAGGATTAACGGTTATGCTATTCCACTTTGAAGCACTTGCATCAACATCGCTCTTACAGGTGTCTGCCCATCCAGACAACGCTGACAAAGATGAAGCACCAGAATAGAACGCACGGTTATAAATCTCAGAGTTCTTACGGTAGCTTGTCACAAAATTTGTATAAGTGTTGAATGCAGAAGGCAACAACCACTTATTTCTGTTTGTGCTAATGATGTTTGCCGCGCTAGTGAATTTTGTAGCACTTTGGTTTGTCTTGTCATGTGCCCATGTCCAGTTAGCAGACTTAGCTGAAACAGATGACAAATGCCAGAATGTTGCAGTCTCGCCAGGCAACTGGTTCCAAGCGCTTGCGCCATATCCGCTGCGCTGCCCACTGTCCATACGGTTCCAACGAGCTGAATATGCACTTATTACATTGTGCATGTTATTTGCATCAGCTGATATTTCACCAAGGCTTGTCTGCAAGCGGCCAAACTTAAGCTGCACATTATTCCAGAATGCAGTCATTTCATTGTATCGTTTAGTCGGGTCTTCCCTCCATTTTTCATAGGGAAGCAATGCGTCATACGCAGTTTCATACAATGAAAGATTAGCTGTTGTTTCATTCCATCTGGCGCTATTTTCGTTTAGATACCAAATGGTTACTGGACCAAAGGCTGATATGCTAGAAAACGCAGAACATGTTGAAATGAGGTTGTTTATCGTAGAAGTGTTAGCCGATATGTTGTTGTATGCACCGCGGGCACTTTTAGCACTGTTCTGTATTGCTGAAAGATTATATGCACTGCAATCTTGGTATGCAACATAACCAAGTTTGGCTTGTTCTTTAATAGTTGTGATGTCATACGGCAATGTTTTTTCTGCGGCCTTAAAACCCGAATAAGCACTGCGTGAAACGCCATCATAATCAAATGCGCTTACATTCATCCAAGCAGATGCACCACTTACGGCATTTGCCGACATCTTGGCAAAGTCTTGATTCTTAACGGCGTTCCATGCTGAAGCACCTAGCTTAGCACTAGCGATGACATTCGGTAAATTCGCAATGTCATTATCATCAAGCGCTTGAGCAATGTTTTGAAGATCTTGGTCCGCTACGCCGATGATCTTGTCGGTAAACCATACACCATCTGCTAGCGTTTCCCTAGATACGTTTGCTAAAGCTGTAATCTCAATCGCCATATTAACCTACGAAATAAACCGTTTTAGCACTTGGTGAAGAAGGATAAGACCCTGTATAGACCGCGGCCGTAATGTCCCAGCCCTGAATATAAGTTCCTCTGCTTCCAGTCAATGCTGAGTATGCTTGGTCCCAATACTTCGCACTTGCGACAACCTTTGACGCAGCATTTGTCCATGCTGCTGAACCAGCAGTGACTGCGTATGTAAATGCAGTCGTAGTTGCTGAGTTAGATCTATACCAGCCAGCGGTATCATTCCATGCGCCGACATTATTTTGAACGATCGTCAGCGTGTTTCCAAACTTATCAAATGCTGATACATATGCTGAGTATGCTGAATCCCAATATCCAGACTTAGCTGTAATTGTGAGATAGATGGATGACAAAGCACTGACATATTTGTCAACCAAATATGTGCCAGCAGCGTCCCACTTAGCTCTGTTATTACTTACCGTTGTAGCACAAGAATTCCATTTGGCTGAGTTTGCACAAACTGTGTTATAGTCAGAATTCCATTTTGACTTACCTGCTGCAACAGTACCAACCGTGTCAAGCCATACACCTGAACGAGCGCTGAGTGTTGCCGTTGCGCTGTTCCACTTAGCTGTGTTCGAGTTGTAGTTATTGACAGTCGTTGTCCAAATTGAAGAGCTTGTATTGAATTGGTTGACCGCGTTGCTCCAGTTTGTTGCTGAGCGGTTCACAACATCATACATAGCCGTCCATGTTGCGGAGTTATTCTTCATCACATCATAAGCGCTGTTCCAGTACTTAGCAGATGCATCAAGCTGGCTCTTAGCTGCCGTCCATCCGGCAGAGTAATTTCGTAATGTGTCAACCGCATTGTTCCATTTTGCGGAGCCGCCTTCAATGACGCTTGCTGCACTATTCCATCTAGCCGAATCAGCTTCAACAATACCAGTTGCATTATTCCACTTTTGATAGTTATTGTTATAAACATCAATGTCAATGTTCCACTTAGCAGAATTTGCGGTTACCCATTTTGACGCATCATTCCATAGGCCGCTGTATATCCAAACAGTTATGCGTCCTTCATTCCATGACGCACTTCTTGATGTTAGCGCGCTGTAAGCATTATTCCATTTACCTTCATTTGATGTAACTGTGTTCCATGCAGATACACCCAACAATCCTGCACTGTAGGCAGCATTGTATGTTGTAAGTGCTCTATTCAAATCTCCAACACGCGGACTGATGTAATCATACGCAGATTTACCCAGAGCAGCGGACTGTGAAATTTCTGCAAGATCATAGCCTTCTAATTTTTGATATGCTGCAAAACCGCTCTGTGCTGAGCCGCGTATTTCCTTAAGGTCAATGCTAGGGTCACCAATCTTATTCCATGCCAATGCGCCTGACATCGCACTAGCAGAAAGTGCCGTCATGTTATAGTTCTTTATTTTGTCCCAAGCAGAAGCGCCTGATGCAGCGCTTGCCTGCATGTCATCAAATTTATCGGCATAGGCGCTTACTTGCTGCCATGCGGAAGCGCCTGAAAATGCCGCAGCCGAAATTGCTGGGATCTGGTCTAATCCGTTGTCATCACAGGCCGCTGCAAGCATCTTGATGTTTGCATCAATCGGCTTGATGGTCTTAGACTGCATCCAGTCGCCGTCAGCAACTGTATCATGGCTCCAACCAGCAATAGGTTGTAATTGCTCAACAAGCGCCATTCCTTACCTCTTATCCCAAAGAATTGTAAAATACGATAACCGCAGCCGCAGTCTTCAATGCGTCAGTATCACGAGAAGCACAATCCTTAATCATATTAAATGCATGTGGGTTACATACGCGCTTATCAACAGTGAACTTCTTTGAGTTCACCATCTGCACAACCTGATGACAGGCACCCTTCATTGTTTGTTCCCAGTTCTTAATCTGGTCTTCCATGTTGCCCATAATGGTCATGTGGTTGCATTTGTCAGCGTATGCTTCTCCGATAGACTTAATCACGCTTTCAGCAATTTCTGCCTGAGACTTGATAGAGTCACGAAGTGCTGTTCTCGGATCAGCGGATTCAGTTGATTCCTCATGTTCAACCGGCTGTTCATCAGGAGGAGAAACATGAATTTCTTCTTTTTCATTCAGTGCTGCGATGTTATCAACGATCTTATTAAATGTTTCTACTAGCATATCTTACCCTTTTTTGTATTTATACTATAAAGGCGGTGCCGGTGAGCGCCGCCATGAAAATGATAATCTAGTTATGCTTGTGCGTCTTCAACTGCTGCCGTTGTAATAATTGCGTATGCATTATAGTCAGTAGCTGTCCATCCGCCAAGGTAATAAGGATTACTTCGTATGATGTTATAGTGTCTTTCGTCTGCTGAAGCATTTTTTCTAAAATATGCTATGCCATGTTTAGAATCATTGAAATCATTATACAAAGCAAATGCATAAGTTTTTCCTGCTGACAAATTTATTGTTTGCGAAGGAACCATGTAATGCTTATAAATCATTTCAACTTGGCTACTTACTTCAGTTGTTCCAGTCATCGTTATAACTCGTGATTTCTTATATTCAATGCGATGGTCTTCTGTTAATGCGCCGTATGCCGTTCCTTGGGTCTTTGCATCATTAAGTTCAATTATTGCGCGGTTGTCAACATTATATGCGCAAGTCGAGTTATTGAAGAATGAGAAAGAAACAAGACGACAGTCAGTTGTAGGCGTATACAGCAAGCATGCATACTGTTCACCAGATATCCTATAGTACTGATATGTATCTATACATGATGAATATGTTTGGTCATCAGGTTCATTATAAGGATAACGGAATCCGCCGCGTGCAGTAGGTGACTTGTGTTCATTACAAGCAAGTATTGATGCAAAGCGCATGCCATCATCAGCAAATGCAGTATATGCTGATGTCTTAATTGATGTAGCTGAAATTCTGGGATTGACATTGTTAAGTCTATACCATTCAACATCATCGCTAACATCAATAGGATTATTTGAACCTACCGGATAATTACACAATGTATGCCATGATAATGTTTTTGTGGAATCATCATACTGATCCCATTCAACATAACACGCTGAAAACGGTTCGTTTTCATTAGCCCACTGTAGATCATCAGCCGATATGCCGAATTTTACAAATCCGTTTTCAACAGTTGCATTTACTGCATCACGCCAGTACTGATTTTTATTATCATGAATGTTATAGTTATCATACTGCAACGAACGGGCAACAGGTTCTGTTGCGGACAAGTCAGCGTCATACACAAGATCATAATTATTATCATTATCATGACGCATCCTAGCTACAAACATGTAATGCGTGCTTTTGCTCAGCAGCATTGGCGATGAGCCTGTGTATTCTATGACCGTTTCATAAACATCTTCATTATATTGTGTTTTGAAATCGCAAAGCGTTGATGAACGAATTGTGAAGTCGTTATTATTCGCAATGACATAAAACTTTGAATAATCTAATGTAGCAATATCATCGCCATCATACCTTGCCAAAATCAAGTGTGACTTTGCATTACAGGCTGATTTGGTATAAACGGTAAATGATTTAAGTTCACCAGATTTTTCAGGTGAGAATAAAAATGAAGGTAAAGAATTGCTCTGATAAGTATAACAGTGTGCAAAGTAATACATAGGATCCCAATAACGATGCCATACATTATATTTACCTGTAGCAAGTTCTGCAAGTTGTTCCTGTTGTGTCAACGTCTCAAAATATGCAATGTCATCAGCCGATAGAAAATACACCTTTTCAATTTCATAATCATTACCGCTTGCATCTTTATATGCAATACGGTAAGTATCTTGCTGTGGGTTGCCTTCATAATTAGATGCAAGCAACCCAATTTTTCCATCAATTTTCCAAGCCATAAATAGTCCTCAGATTATTTACGAGTGACCTGACACAACAAAGAACAGGCAACCTTGGTTATTCGCAAATTGGGCATGAGCCATAATATCATCGTCATTACGAACGACAAATATCTTCTGTGCCTTAAATGCATTGACCGCGGTATTAGCATACCATGAAACAGCTGAGAATGTAGCCGATGTATTTGCGGCTTCTTTTATTCTCAAAACGTTATCAGCGCCTGTAATGCTAATGTCAGCCTTACTTAGCTTAGCATCAACCGCTGCCGTTGTTGCATAAATCGCATCAGCATCAGTCCATCCCGAAGTGCTTCCAGACGTTGTGTAAATAAAGTTCTTATCAGCAACATCAGGCTTGGTAACTTTATTTGGTATTGCGTCTATGTAGTTTTTAGCAGTAGCATTTACTCCAACTGTCCATTTACCAGCATCGCTACCAGTGCCTTCAGAGGCAGAAATATATGTACCAGGAATAACTGTGATGTGCGGCAAAGAAGGAATAACAAAGTCATATCCGTTTATGCCTGATATTTGTGTAGTGCTAGCATCAGCAAAATTGAATGTCAATGTTTCTTGCTTAGCAGCTAAAGCTGCCGAAATCTGTGCATCACTACTTGTTTCAGTTTTCTTCCAGTAATCTGACATGCTAGCTGTTGTCTGATATGCTGTCATACCAGCCGTTGTTTGATATGCAGTCATATCAGTTTTTGCCTGATATAATGACGCAGCAAGCGTCTTGGTTAACATATCAGAAATATCAGTTGCATCAGCTTTCAAATTGATGGCAGCTGTAATATCAGCCAAGCTTGATGTACCCAATAATGCTGCCTTCGCTGCGCTTCCTGCGCTTAATGCAGAATTTACTGTGCCTGCACTTAATGTTGACCAAACAACACCTAGCTTGTGTGCTGCGTCTGTTCCGTCGCCACTTAGTGTATCATCATGCGTGACGGCAATCATTCCGCCGCCTCCGCCTCCGCCGCCTTCAACAATTTGCCATCCAGCGGTAGTCAATCCATACACGCTGTCACCAGCAATAGTGCTGCTTGTTGCATAAGCACCGGCGGGCTGATAATTTCCAGTCGGCTGATAATAAGTGTCTGCAATTTCTTTTGTTAAGAAGTTGCTGACATCAGGTTGGTCAATGGCTGTTTCATTGATGGCACTAATCTTAGAACCATTATATCCAAATGTAAGCGTATCTTGTTTTCCAGTAATATCATCAGCAATAAGCCATTTACCATTCGCACTATATGCAGTAAGTGCAGCACCTTTATCCCAACCGGCCGATGCTTCCTTAAGCGCAGTAACATCAGCCTTAGCGCCATAATCATTATCGGCGCTTGCCTTTGTCAAATATGTTGATGATGCATGTGATGTAAGTTCATAATTCGCTGAGTCAGTAAGATCAGTAACTTTCGTAGGTATTCCCTGAACTGCGTTAATGTAGTCTTGATGCAAGCTGAAAGTATTCTGCGTTGTGTTCAACACAATAGTAGTGCCGTCACCAGCATAACGAATGCTTTGTCCGCCGCCACCACCTCCAGCAGCAGTTACGGCTGAGAAGGTTTGGCTAAGCGCTTCATTTTCTTCCGTTGTCAATGAAACCGGAAGATTGGTAATAATTTTATTTAACTTACTCATAACGGTCCTCACCTTCCTTCAACGCTTCAAGCAGCCAAGCTTTCTGGCGTTCCAAACCAGGGATTTCAATCTGCTGTATGACGCCTATCGCTGACTGAAACATTCCATACTCAATGAAAGGCAGCACGCCCATGTAAGGCGCAAATTCAGTACCAACATGGTCATCAAGCTGCTTGATGAAATCATTAATGATGATTCGTCCGATGTATTGGTTCCATTCTAGACCAGTGACGCCGTGAGAATCATAAATGACTTTGCTTGCCTCATGATCGGTTTGCTTGTTCAAATATAATCTGTTATAATTTCTTAACATATTAAGCCTTCGGTACCTTCTTGTTTCTTATTTGCATAAAGAATCTTGGGTTAGAGTGGCATGTTTCATTATAAGAACGTGAAACGTTTCTAATCGTACCAGCCGATGTGTCAAATCTCAATGCGTTCTCACCAGTGCCAGTAGTGCAGTTACCAAAACCAAATGCAATGCGTGGGTCACTGTTAAATGCTTGTGAATAGCCTGTTGTTCCAGCCAGCCACAAATTGTTTCTAGAGCCTTTCTTAACGCAAGCGACTGCATAATACATCTTGTTAGCCTGAAGTTCAGCACGGTCAGGATGCATATGAATTAGCGGGAATTCATGTCTACCAGCGGCGTTCCAACTAACAGGACCAGTATCGGCTACCCAGTTCGTATCACCAGTTCCGCCGTTGCCATCAAAGTCAAATTCAAGCAATCCGAAAATAACATCTGAATTGCTGAATGCCTGATGTGAATAAATTGCGATGTTCGTAATCATTTCTGCGTCAGCCGCGCTAACATAAAGTTTATTGTTGATAGGCACTGAGAATAGCTGAGCAATATACAAGCCTTCGTCATCTTGACCTTGGTCAATGTTTTGCCAGTACTCTGAATGGAACACGTCGGTAATTGAAGCAACTGGCATGTTAACCGTCACCTTTGTGTCAAGGTCTTCTGACAATTTTTCAACTGTGTCCACAACATCTTCAACCTTATTGTCAATCGTCAATGCGTTAATGCCGCCGTCGCTTGAGAATGTCAAACCCTTGCCGAGCTTAACTTCCAAATTGTTTGATGATGCCGGAACCCAAAGACCGTCGCCTATCTTAACTGAAACCGTGTCATTGATAATGTTAATACCATCACCAGCCACATAATTGCCGCCGCCTCCGTTAATCTTAGAAGGCATCTGCAAAATTTCATGGATGTTCAAGTTATTAACTGTAGCGGTACCACCAACCTGGAAACCTTCAATGGTTGTTTCAAGTGGAGTATCATCATTGGCAATCTTAATGTCATAAGATAGGTCAACGGTTTCACTATGCTGGAATGATGCATCAATGATCTTGGTGTCTGAGCAAGATCCTGCCAATGATCTGATGATAGTTTCATAATAAGCATTTTCAGCACCAGTAGTTGACAGCGTGATCTGCATGTCAACGTGATACAAGCCAGGCTGCATAATGATTTTGTCTTCAACAAGTGATATCTTGTTTTCGTTTAAGTTAAGATCTTGATGATAGCCAATAAGCTTAGCGCTTGTCGCAAATGTGTTTGCTGATGTTGAGAACTTGGCAAAGCCAGCGTCATCAAATCTTTCAAGACCTACCTTCCACTTATTTTGTGCAGTGATGTATTGTGCGCTGATACCGCTTTCGCCTTCAAGCGTAGGAATATCAGGTGCATCAGCATTGATTGTGTATTCAATATCATCCGGCTTAGCACCAGCTGCTGTTGTTATTGTGATCTTTGTGCCGGCCTTGAGCGTTGTGTTAAACAAGTCACCATAAGCAGACTCAACACGGTCTTCAAGGTCACTGACAATATCATTTACTTCAGGTACCGTGTAATAATTGTTGAGGTCACTTGCTGAAACATAATCGCCAATAGGTTGGAACCTTGCATCGGCTTCAATCTTTGTGTAATAGTCAGCAAGCGGCACTGACATTTCGCCAATACACTCCCATCCGTTTACGGCATCATAAATCCATTCGTAGTAAGGATCCTTTTCAGATGTGCCGACCTTTACAAGATAAATGATATTTGTGCGAGGTTCGCTGACATCAGGATGATTATCAGCGCCAGTCGGTGACGCCTTTTGGAACCCGCCGAAATTTGCTATCTTTTCATCAACGGTGTCTTTGTCATAATAATTTGCTTGTAAGTAGGGTAATCTTACAAAATCACTTTTAACTGAAATTTCATGCCCTGAAATTTCAATGTCAGCACCGGCTGTATAAAATTCATTATCCCACGCTCTAGCCTCTTCAACAAAATCATTATAAGTAGATTTGTCAACTTTCGTATCTAGAGCATCTTCAACCTGCTGTTGGAAGGCTGAGAAATCTGACGCTGAAACATAATCACCTGTCGGCTGAAATGTTTCATTTGCCCACGAAGATGTGTTAATGAACTCCTGATTTGTTTGGGTTACGAAATCTTTGAACTCGCCACTTAGTCCTGAGACCTTACCAGAGATAGCTCCGGAGAATGTCTTGAACTCGCCAGATAGGCCTTCGAGTGCTTGACCTTCTGCGGCGATGCGATTATGAGCATCAACATCATACACGGGTAGGATCTTGTCACCGCTTACGACCTGATAAAATACTTCTTTATTTGCCATTTCCTATTCCCTTTGTGTATTTATTCCAACAAATCCGCTGTCATAGTCATCATATAGATTTCATTCACTGCCGTTGTTGGTTCGGCGTCGGTAAAGATTACCTTTGTTCGGTCAGAATAGAATCGTGTCACCTTCGGTTCAGGAGTATCAATGAATATACCGCTTGCGCCGACATTTGTATTCTCGACCAAAGCCTTTGCTCGGTCAATAACATCAACCGCGCTGAAGTCCATGTAAATGCGATATGTATCATCTGTTCTAACTGCATTTAATGGGCGGTCAGCGTCAATGCCCATAATGCCTTGGCCACCACCGGCAATTTCGCGCCATTCCCATTGACCCGGACCGATGTTAAAGACGCCATACAATGTATTGTTGTCTAGTTCGTCAAGACCAACCGTAGTGACGATATGATCTATGCCTGCCGCCGACAACTGATTAATGAAATTCCATGACTCTTCAACCAAGTGACGAGTTTCATCAGAAATGTGTTCTTCAGTTAGATGTCTCAAATCAGCTTCTTCTTCACGCATGATCTGCAACTTATTGTCAGTTTCATCCGTAATTCTTGTGTACTGATTTGAAAGGTCCGTCTTTGAGGCATAAAGGCTCGCTGCGTCTACCTTTGTCAAATATGTTCTTGGAAGATCATACTTAACCTGGTTCAAGTCATTTTGAACCGCCTGAACGGCAGCAACCGTAGCATAATTGCCTTTACGCTGGAAGTTGTTATCAATGTCCGACTTGCTATAAACATTCGCAATTTTAGCGAAGGTCGTGTTGACCTCCGACTTTGTATAGTATGATGCCAGTTCACTGCGGTATGCATAGTCACCCTTAGGTTGATATGAACTAGCAGCTTCCTGCTTCGTCAGCAAGAGAGATGTATTGACGCCGAGCTTATTGAATAGGCCGTCACCTGACAAGGTAGTGTCATGTGCCACCTTATCAATAGCAATAACTTGTCCACCGCTAATTAACATCTGAAATCCTCTTTATAAAATCTTTCTCAATTTATTTATAACAAAAAAGGGAAACGCCCTAAAGCGTTTCCCTTTCCTCTTTCAGTTGTTTTACTTTCAAATCTCGTCGTTTTCGTTTCTCTCCAGGCATAGCCAGATAGCACATTTCGCCTAAGAACCTGCCCACGCTGTCCCAATAACCTGTGTCATGTTTATATAGACCGCGGTATTCTCCCTTTGTGGGGTCAGGCATTGAATACCATTGACATTCCCATTTAATGCTACAATCATCCTTGTAGGGGTCAATATGGGATATCTCGATTTTGCCGACAACCGTATCATCAACTTTGAAAATGTATTGCGGAAAGACTGTTGACCTTTCTTCATCTTCACATACAGAAAAACCGCTGGCGGTTAGTTCGTCAGCGGTGTCTTTGAGAAATATCAAAGCGTTGTGATAGGTCATTTCTTTTCAGCTTCCGGACGATGCTTTTCAATGAGCGGATTAAAGACTTCGTCAATAAAGTCCCCATTGAAGTATTTATCTTCCAAGAGCTTATACATGATACCGAGATACTTCTTGTATTCTTCAGGGTTCTGCATCAAGTACTTAATGCGTTCCCACATCTGTTCAGGTGAGTCAACCTTGAAGAAATCAGGCAGGTCGTGGAACAGGTTATCCACATCGTATGAATTCTTATCCCAGAACGGAATGATGCCATAATACATCATCTTCCAGACCTTCTGGGTTACGAAGTTCTTTCGGCTCTTCATGAATGAAGGCACAAATGTGAACATTGCTTCCCACATCTTGTCCTGAATTTCAACGATACCCTTCTTGATAAATGTACCCGGATGTTTTTCCTGTGCTTCGTCTGACCACTTACCATAAACCTTACAGTTCGGCAATTTGTTCAAAACCCAGTTCTCCAAGAATTCCAAACGGTCATAACCGCCGTTCAATGTCAAGATGAACGGAGTCTTCTTCTGGTATGTATGCTTACCGACCTTAATCGCATCAGGATTGGTAAAGTCAACCTTCTTCAAATTACGCAAGAACCATCTTTCGGTCTGGCTGTATTTCAAAATGAACGGTTTCTTTTCATAAGTGTCAGGATCTTGTGTGTAAGAATCCATTGATGAAATCTGATATGTTTCATTACACTGTGAAAGGTTGAAAATTTCATGATGAATAACATCCACATCCTGAATAGGAACATAGCGTGGGTCTTCAATAATGTTATACCAAGGGAACTTGTGCTTGTTAATCAAGTGACGCATTGGGCCGTTATACAAAGCAGCCATCATCAAGCACTGTGAGAAAGAACCCTTCTTGTTCTTACAAGGAATATGTTCACCCATGACTGAAACACGAGCATCAGGACCCTGCATGAAAATGCCAAGGTCAAAATGCAAGCCATGCGTGTCAACATATTCGTCAAGCATGCGCCATGGTTCCTTGCCTTCAATCTTATACATCATTTCTTCTGTGTAGCCCTTCTTGCCGAAATTGTATTTAGGTCCAAGTTCGGCCTTTGCGGTATTCCACACATCAACAATGTTTTCAGGCACTTGTTCTTCTGCAAAGAATCCGGAGTTCTTTTCCTTCCACTTTGTAAAGTCAGATGCACCCAAAATGTAGAATGTGTCATTCGGATGCTTTCTTGCAAGTTCAAGATAAACAATCTTAGGCGAGTCATCACCCGCATAGATGCTCCAAGAACTTTCATCAAAGAACATACTTCTTCCAAATTTTCCAATCGCGATGTTCATATCGTCTCCTATAATGTTTTACATAGTTATATATGACCTTATAAAATATAACAATGTTTAGAAGAAATTGAAAAGGTTAATGTAAATTTTCTGCTTCACGCTTCAAGGCAAGCTTCTTTGAAATTTTGCCTACATACGAAGTCAAGAACGCAGTGTTTTCCTTTCTTAGCTCGCCGATCTTCTTCGCGTTTTCCTTATAGTGCCTAACGCCTTCATTGAAGGACTCCGAGTGCATCAAACCATTTCGTTCATTGATGACCTTTGATACCTGAAAGATTGACGCCGACAGTTGCTTCTTGCACTTAATCGTGTGATTATACGGATATGTAAGGTCAAAGTCATTCGCGCCGAACGCCATCTTACGAGGACGAGTGACTAGCTGCCTGATGAACTTTGCATCATCCATGTCGGGCTGCGTGTAAGCAGTCATGTGAATGGTCTGACCGAGCGAAGTTCCGTCATGATAACGGGAAGCCCAGTGGTCCTCATATTCAATGAACCAAAGTCTGGCATGGGAGTTAGTACCCCACTTAGACTTGAAAGTATCATTCCAAGTCACAAGCGCATGACCTTCCTTGTGAAGTGACTTAAGAATGCGTTCCTTTGATTCCTTAGAAAGTTCAAGGCCACATTCCTTAAATGTGTCAAAGACTTCCGAGATGTAAAGGAATTCCTTGTTGTTTCCTCTTTTCATAAAGTTAGTCCCATCTTCCTTTCATTTTGTAATTCAAGTTTCTTATAGTGTCTGTCTATTTGTTTTTCAATGAAAGCCTCAATGTCTTCCACATGTTCCATCTCGACCATGTTGTCAAAATGAATCGTTTCTCTTGCTGCGCCAACCCAAGCATAGGTTCTCATGAACTCATTTATCATCGTTCTTATGCCGTAAGTGACATCAGAAAACTCTGACAGCAGAACACAATGAATATCATTCATATGTTCTTCCCCGAAGGTCTGGTTTCGCCAAGTGATGTGTTGTTCGTCATTAACATCGTAAGCGTCAATCTTACCTTTGTTGTATGCAAGCTGATAATACAAGCAACGAAGATTTTCTTTATCAATCCAATCGTGTAAGTACTTGTCTTCAGGAATGCACGGCGACCAAATGTCAACTACACGAACATAGCCGTCAGGATCCTCAGGGCATTTTCGCATCACAATCGTAATGACCTCTGCTGTTCCTTTGATAAACAGTGTCTTACCAAATTCTGGTATGTCATTGACGGTTATGGAGTACCTCAACTCACCCCAAGCGTCATCCTCTTCTGAAAGTATCGCCGGGTTAAGCTTGGAAAAATCTACTCCAAGCGTTTCGGTGATATACTTCTGCAGTAGCGGAAATTTTAATCTTGTTGTTCGTCTGGTGTCAAACATTCTTTTGCTCGTTCATCTTTAATGACTGCTTTCTTGACTTCCTTCGCAAGCATAGTCTGTCTTTTCGTTTCAAATTCAGCCAAGCGTCTTGTATTTTCTTCAATGATATCTTTGAGTTCTTGATGCAGTGCTTTGATGCTTTCATTTTGTCTTGCATCTTTAAGAATGTCGCCTAAGCGTCTAATTCTTTGCAGCGCAGATCTTAAGGCAGATACATCAAGCATGTGCGTGCTGGTTTCTAATTCCAGCGGTTGCCACTGAATGGTGCCTGAACCGTTAACCCATTTATCCTGCTTAGTCTGTTCATCAAAGAAACTGTCATCTCCAACGATATCTTTGTAAATTTTGCTTACATGCTGTTCATCAAGATATGGTGCATCAATCCAAACGCTGTAAAGTTCTCCAGTTCGTTGGTTGAACAGCACATCAATGATTTCTGAAGAACCGACCCATCTTGAGAACTTAGCAAGACACGGAATTTGATGTGCCTTCAATGATGCTTTATAAGAACAGTCAACATCTATCATGTATGTGTTGGCGAAAGCAACAACATTAGTGCCCAATTCTTCGTGAACAATCTTCCAGAAGATTTCAATGCCGGTTTCTCCGGTCATAACGTTTCCTGTAAGTATCGGTCTTTTCATTTCATACCTCTTTCGGAATTTCCATGTGTCTATATCGCGGTCAGGGCGGTCAGTCCACCGATAAGAATCTCCTTCACGGACTTCATGAACAATCGCCATTTTTCATACCTCACGGTCAATTATACGGTTAGCCCAAAATAACACAATCTCGCAGGAACTCTGCAAAAAACTGTAATAAAAGCGCTTAAATTTCGTAAAAATAAGCGCCTATTTTAGGCCGTTCAGTTTTTCATTTTCAATTTCGCAGTATTTTTCGCACTTTTTAATTGTCAAGTTCATCAATGAAAGCATTTCATCTTCAACTTGCCGCAAATCAGATTCCAATTTTCTCTTTTTCGCCATTAAACCTTGATAGCGCTTATGAACATCCGTTGTCGTCACGATTTCAAGAATGTGCTTTTGCATCTGAAGCACAGCAAACCACTTGTCGGCAGCATACTTTAAGTCATCAATCGTTGTGACTCGCTGGACCTTGAACTGTGGCCCATATTGCTGCATAGCAGCAACTGGGTCCTCGCTGTTCATTATCGTCGCAGTCATGCTTCTCATATCACGCGGATCAAAAGCTGGGTAATAAAATTGAATGCAGTACTTACATCCTTTTGCGAAAAGTCCGCTAGGTGAATAAAGCATAGAAAGCGGCGACATTGAAGATCTGGTCCCGCTATCAATCCTTGCAGACTTTTTCAAAAGATCTTGCAGCTTTTTATCGGTCAACTTCCAAACGAATGTGCCAGACGCATCTTCACCTTTTGCCCCATCGGAAGTATAACTGCATTTTGTTGTAATTCCCCAATCATTGAGCAATCGTGTAATGTAATCAGCAAGCAAGTCCTTGTCTTGAATCATCGTAAGAACAAGTGAGCCGCTAGCCTTAAACTGCAATTCCTCAGGCATCTTTACATTTCTCCATTAAAAGTTTGATCTTTTGAGCAATCTTCTTAGCCTTTGTCGTTACATATTCATCGCGTGTTTTCTTCGCGGTCTCAACCGCATCAGCAAGTTCATGAAACTTTTGTGTGGCCTCCATTACTTGCTTTTCAGCTTTCGTTAGTTCATCATTAAATTTTGATGCCCACTTCAAACGGTAGAAAATACCCATCATTGGGTCAATGACACTTTCCTTAAAACTGTGTCTGATAGAATCATAATTAACATCGCTATCATTGAACTTAATCATTCGTGTGCGAAGGTCAAATATGAGGTTGTCATTAGTTGCCAAATAATTTTTGTCAGATATAATGAGACGATTCACATTGCTCAATGTGTCTTCATCATTCAGTCCAAATAAATTATAATAGGTAAGAGTTACTCCTCTGTCTCGGCGGTATGAAATCACAAAAGGTATGACGCCTTCTCGCCAACGATTGGAAAACATCTTAAGCGGGCTAAGATCATAATTGTCAAACTTGAACCTGCATTGAATTTCAATTCCTTGTTCATGGAAGTGTGTCCTAACCGCTTCTTGAAATTCTGTGGTATCAAATTTCTCATTTGGAAAATATCTGTCCAAGCAAGCATTCACAGTTGCTTCAATGTTCTTGATGTGCTCAATTGCTTCATCAACGCCTGGACCCATATCATGTCCATCTATTGTCTTTGTAATTTCAATCATAAGTTCCTCTAGTTCAAAAATAACAAATTAAAAGACATTTGTAAATTGGTCAGTTAGAAATTTTAATCCATCACATAAGTGTTTTCAATTTTGAATTGCCACTTAGGTGCATTTTCATCGCCATCATCATAATCTTCTTCAGGAACTGTCGGCAATCCTTGCATAGGTAATGTTCGTCCTACCATGCCGAACTTTTTACCTACTGCCTGTATCATATTACGGCGTCGTTCCTGAAGAGCATTTATTTCATCACGGATTTTAGCAAGCTCTGTGCTTGTCTTTTCAAGATCCCATGTCATAACATTCTTCATGAGCTTGCTTACATAAGACCAATTCTTCAAAGTCTTATTGACAAAATCTTGATATTCCTGTGATAGGAAATCTCGTAGCGGAATTCTTACCTTCTTCCAGTTAAAGTTATGAAGCAAAATTTTCGGGTCACGATATTTCAACAATTCTTCACATTCACCGCCACGGAAACCGTCCTTGGTTAATGTGTATCGCATTTCATCGCCTTCATTGTCAATGTAAGACTGCTTATCACTGAATTCATCTGGGATGATGAACTCCACAAAGCCATCTTCTTTGAGCCCGCCGCTTTCAGTCTTTTCAACTTCATAACGAACACGAGCAATCTTGAAGAACTGTGTTCGGTTCTTCAGGTTCATGTCAAAGGTTATCTCAAACCAATTGCTTTGGTATGTAGGCGAGCAACGGTAAGAGAAAGGTAAGACCGAACGGTCCATGTAGGCTGCTAGACAAGTACCAATCAACCCGCACAATGCAACTCGCTGTTCGTTTGTGCGAGCGATTAGGTCTTTATCAACGCCTGGTGTGTTTGGCTCAAAAAAGAATTTTGTAATGTCCATCATAGCTCCAATGCACTTGTCATTTTAAGGATTTTTGTTTCGGCTACTTCAACAAGTTGCTTCTGTTCGTCACGCAGTTCAGCAATCTTTGCTTCAAGAGCGTCCTTTTCAGCGACAACTTTTTCAAGCGGCGACTTTTCCATCTTCTCAAGGAACTTGTTAAATCTTTTAATCTTTAGAACGCATTCCTTTATTGCGGTCTTACAATCGTCACGAGATGCATCGCCACGAAATGTCCTATGATCATCACGCTTAAAGAGGTTCTTCAAACAAATGGACACATAACCATCGCCTTCATCTTTATTTCTATACCATAGGAAGTCATGAGCGAGCTTCTTTATGTTATCGCCGTTAATGAAAGCAGGGTCAAAAACTTCTACTCTTAAACCGTTTTCATCACCGTCTACTGAAATCAAGTCTTTGCCCATTGGGCCAATCTTGAAAGACCACACAACATGCATGTGATGTCTGTCGCCCTCTTCTTTAGGCGGCTTGTTTGAAATAACCGCTTCTCTTACATAAGGATAATCTTGTGTCTGTTCGGCGATAAGTTCACGAACAGTTTTGACTGCATCTTCAACGGCCTCACGCTTGAACCAAAGGCTCTTCCTATATGCTTCAAGTTCTTCTCGGCGGCGCATGTGTTCAAAGACTTCATCTTCAAATTCACGGCGACTCCAAGGACCGCCATAATAAGGCTCATTATATCTGTAGCCATACTTTTCACGCTGCCATCTCAAGTAGTCAGCCATGTCGCGGCGACGAATCATTCTACCATCATACGGGTCAATCATATATTCATCGCCCCAGCGACGGTATGCTTCTTCAAAGTCTTCATCTCGGTAGTTCATGATAATCCCTTTTGAGTTGCATTAAAAATGTTCTGATATTTCTTAAACTGAATTTTGTTTCTTTCTTCTAAATCGTGTTGAAGTTTTCTAATCGTAGCAATGTCATCTGCTGTATCATCACGATACTTGATGTCAAGTTCTTTGATGATCTTCATCGCCTTATACCAACCAATCCATTTATCGCGGAAAGCGTCAACCTTTTCTTCATCCCAAAGTTGTTCTAAGCCAATGGTTGATTCTGCATTAGTCAACAACACATGTTCTATGGCACGGTATTCCCCTGCGTCACTACCATGTGACTTGTTATAAGGAATGAATGAACGTTCATCAAAGTAAGGTGAATATAAGCAAACAATATCTGGACCGTCTTTCTCTTCAGAGCTGACATCATAAAAAGCAACAGTGCATCCTGTGCTTTTATATTTCCATTCTGCATAAAACCTTTTGTAAGGAATGCCAGTTGTTGAAAATTTGAAATAGACATCCTCAGTATCAAGGCTTGTGTTCATAATGTGATGAATTCTTTCAGCGATGACACGGTTCTTATCCGGAATTGCTCTACGGTAAGTATTCCAGTAGGTTTCCGACTCTTGCCGTGCTATCATTGAACGAAGATCATAAACCGCCATTAGTCTAATCCTCTTTTAGATGCATTCAAAATGTTTATGTACTTTGTGTACTGAGCCTTATTGCGGTCTCGCAATTTTTCAATCAGTCCTTCAATGTATGCGACGTCTGCTTTGATGTCGTCTCGGTAATCTTTTTCAAGCTTGGTGATTTTATCCATGCCTGCCAGCCAAGATGCCCAACGGTCTCTTAGCTTATTGACTTGGTCTTCATCCCAAATGGATTCTCCACACACAAGCGGCGAGAGGCTACAAAGCATTAGATATTCAATGTCGCCCTGCACACGGTTTACGGTATGATTTTGGTTAAATGTTTCAAATCTGTCTGCTTTTGGGATATTCGGCGCATACAAAATAATCGTGTCTTCTGCCCGCCCATCTTTCCACCATTCATACAAAGCAATGTATTGTCCTAATTCACCAAGCGACCATTGTCCTCGGTATCTGTCAGGACCCAAAGCTAGATGTCTGAAGAAAACTTTGCCGTGCGGAAAACAAGAATTCAAGATGTACTGAATTCTTTCGCAGACAACACGCCTGTCATAAGGCAAGCCTCGTCTGAAGTCTGCGTATCTTCGTTCAGCCTCCGCCAGACTTAACTTTCTTTCATCTACTTCACCATTTTCTTGCGACATCTTTATCTACATCCTTTAATTCAAGTGCGTCTGCAATCTTGTTTATCTTTTCAAAGTGTAGCTTGATAACTTGTTTACGCTGTTCCTCAAGATCTTGAATCTTCTTTGAAATGTTCTCAAGTTTTTCTGCTGTTTTAACATCATTAGGAATGACAACTTCACGCCACTTCTGCATCTTCTTCCACATGCTTACACAATCTTCGGTTGCATGGCATACACCCATCGCATCTGTTCTTCCAGATGTCGCATGGTTATAATTTATCCAATAGCAATCGGTAATCGGTTCAACATTCTTCTCCCAGTCTTCAATCTGACGAGGAGTCATTCCCAGCTTACCGTGATACAAGTATTTAGGAATGGCAAAAGAACCGCGAAGGATATGACCTACATCCTTATCAAGGTGAAGGATACCCAAAGTCAATCCTGTGTCCTTCAAAGAGAAGCGAAGTGTTATCGCATTCGTGATACTTGAGACCTTCTCAACAGCAAAGTCAATCTGGTCAACCGTAAAGACCCTCATAATTTCCGTGACGAATGAATTGAAGACAATGATGTCTCGCATATTCATCTTGTCAAGCAACGCAGCGACTTTCGTGCTGTCATAACCCAGCTCCGGAAAGTAATGAGCGTATCTTTTAAGTATCATTTCAATAACCGCCTCTCTTGTAAAAGGCGGTATACCTTCTAGAGGTAAAATTGCGTCAGCTCTCATTATGTGAAATCCCAAGATAAGTCGTCTGTGAACAACTGTTCATCATCTTCATCATCTTCATCTTTTTCTTGAGGTTCGGTATTCACCTGCATATCATTGACCACTTCAAAGATCTTACCTGCTTTCGTAATCGCAGCGTTCCTTAATGCGGTCGCATCATTCTGCAGTTGCTTAGCCCTGTTAAGCATGTCTTGATGTTCGGTGACAGTCTTTTCAATGAAGGGCATTGCCTTTTTCAGATAACGGTTAGCAGCCTTTGTTGCGTTTATGTATTTCTGAGTATGTTCAATGTCCTTATCTTCAATCGTGTCATACAGTGCCCATTCACGACGGTGCTTTGTCAACTTCTCAACGAAGCGGCGTTCAAATTCGTCTTTATTCCAACCGAATTCTTCAAACATCATTCCGTTCAATGCGTCTTGAACAGCCGATAAATCAAATTCTACCGGTGCCGCATAAAAGTTGGCGGTATTGTTATTTGCTCGGATCTTGATTTCCCAGTAAGCAGTATCGCCAATCTGAACATCCCATTCAACGAAGATGAACCAATGCTTATCATTCTCGGTCGGCGCTTCGTCGGTATGAACAATCTTTCTGTAATTGAAATTATCGTCCTTGGCAGCCATAAGCATGTTGTCTACTTTAGCCACCTTTGCTCTTGTCCAAATATATCCTTCAGGATTAGGAGCATTACGAGGATCTGGCTTTGCTTCGCTCTTTCCTCGTGCAAGTATGCCTGCCATCTTCAGGGCATGCGCCATTGTTTCCTTAGCATCTTTATCGCCAAAGACGCCAATCGCGCCCATAGTAGCAAGCCATTCGTCAAGTTCGTTCATGTTGTTGTTTCCTTTTCCATTTCGCTGCGGTCAATCCCGCCTTAATAATATAATAAATTTCGTTCGGTTCATCAATAGCAAAATCAAAAAACAAGTCTGCCTCCTCCCAAGGTGACAAGTTGCCCTTTTCAAATTTGCCATCTTTAAATGTAACCCAGCCATCGCCGCCATACACATTATGCGTGAATGCGACCCTGCGGTCATCATTCTGAGTTATGATGATGCCTTCAATCTTAGAAAGCACATCGAGAACATCCTTCTTGGTAATTTTATTGCTCATATTAACCATCCTATTATAATGATAACCATCACAACCATGATAATGCGGGCAAGCAATCTGTCAATGTCCGGTCTCATGTGTAATTTCCACCTGTTGCTTAGCTTTTTCGTGTGCGTCCATAATGACCGAGTTAAGCGTGAAGGCAAATCCAATGATGCATGCCCACATAATAATCATAGCAATGCGGCGCTTACGCTTCATCTGCTTTAACAGGATCTTCAGCTTTTCGTCATCTGGCATTCCGTCAAACGGTTCAATCTTAATATGTTTCATAATCCGTGTCCATCTGTTGGAATGAATTTTCAATTAAAGGTTTAGGTTCTGTGGGTTCGTTAGGCACATCATGTCCGATGTGTATGGCATAAAAGACAAGCAATAAAGATACCGCTATGGCTATGTAAAAGAACCACATCGTTCCTCTATCTGAATTTCCGCCATCATACGGAATGCGCATACGGTGCCGATAGAATGAATCGTCATTCTCAGCAATATGTACACGCTTGATTTCAATGTTGGCGCCCATCACTCAATCCTTATGTGTCCATTTTCATTCTTCTCTTGCGCTTCCCGCAAGTCAAGCCATTGAATAAAAGATGTACCAATCCAGATACATCCCAAGACCCAATGGAAACTCGCAAACTCAAGCAAGCAGATAATGATGGCAAGCGCCAATCGTTTCTGCATCAGGTTAACCGTCTTATGACGGAAAAGCATGATGATAAAGATCAGTGCAAGCAGCGCACAGAACGCCGACATAAAACCTAAATAGATTTCCATTTTAAGTTCTCCTTTAAGGTAGGACCTTCATAAGGTTGTGCAGCTTAATCGCCAAGCTCTCCCTTCTCATACGGTTGATAGAAAGAAGATGTTCAAGCTCTTCCGATTCCTTACGGTAAACCACAAGTTCCTCTTCTGCCTTCTCCTTCACAAGACGAATCCAACGCATCCAGCGCTTAGCATTCTGCAGCCAGCATCTGACAAATTCAATCTTCGGCGCGACCTTTTCTGCAGTGTTGAATACAGAGTAGTCCGACATATTGAATGTCTGCGCGGCGCCGATCATATCTGGATAAACATTTCTCGGATTAGTGTTAAGCAAGCCCGCAACCGCTGTTCGGATCGGACAAGCATATCCGGTATCAGCCGGTCCAAGGATAATCTTCGCATGCATCACAAAGGTTTCAGTCTCTGACGCCACCAAACGGTAAACAAGCTCTTCCGTCCCCAAACGGAAACGATAAGTAATCTTACAACGGTAGCCACCCGGATAGCGCTTAAAGTCCTTCACCTTCTTCGTATAAACGAGATCAGTGTTCGCTTCTTCCTCAAAGACCTTGTCAATCTTCGCCACCACATCTTGAATGTAAGCCCAGATACGATCATATCTGGCTTCGCCGTTTTCCTTCTTTGCTGTAGGCAATCCAATAAGTTCTGCCGTCGGAGTATTAAATCCCATAAGTTCCTCCCTTAAGTGTTAATAAAGGTACACAAGTTCTGCAGGTCAGCCATCGTCCTAATGACAAAGAAGTGCTGCCCGTCAATTTCAATTCCATAACAGCGCTTAACCGGCTTTGACAAAATCGGCAATCCAAAGCCAAGACACTGAGCAATCCCGTCAGCGCCCAACTTCTGCATCGCAATCCGATTCATCACCGCTTCGCTGTCGCTAGCTTTCAATGTCATCGTCGTCATGAACTTCTTCCCGCTAGCGCTAATCCCGTCAACCTCCACGGTCAACCCTTCCGTGTACATAGCGGCATTGCGTATATGGTTAACAGTTCCATTTGCTTTTTTCTTGTTTCCGTTTTTATCAACGGTAAATTTCTGAATTGTTGTTTTCATCTGTCCTATCTCTCCATTTCAGTCAATAATAAAATTACAATCATAGTTAAGATACATACGATAGCCAATATCAGAAGTACCATATAACTCAATTCCGAAAATACAAAGATCCCCAAAGGTATAGAGAACACCACAAATACAATAGACATGAAGATCATGCCAAATGTACCGAGTTCTGAAACGAGCCCCAAAAATCCATCCCTGTGATATTCCTCCTTTTGAGTTCTAGGGGTAGGGGTAATCCGTTCGTCGTCCTGTCCAACTTTTCCGATCATTGTTTTCTCCGTTGTTTGAAGAAGAGGGTTATTTGTCAATCCATCATTTTTGAAATTTTTGTAATTTTTTTATTAGGGACCATTAAAAATCCGAGGTTCATCTTTTGAAAATTTTTTGATTTTTTCAATCCGCCGCCGCTGCTTTTCTCCGCCGCGTCCTCAAGAAAGAGATGTCTTCTTTTGCTATAGTAGCCTGAGGTTGACAACCCCCTCTTTTTATCCGGCTAGGGGACTGAATACATTTTTTCGTGTTTCCACCTTTGGTTTTCGGCAATGGGTCAAAATATGGTCAATTTGTATTGTCAGCAACCCTATCAGCAATACTGACAGTATGGGTAGTTCTCCCAAGACCCATCGTCATGCCCACCCACCTAGTAAGACCCGGGCTCATACCCATGATCTACCCATGTTTTCGGTGAAATTCTTTAGTTTTCTTACTTTTTCATGAGTTTTGCCTAAATATATAGATTATTCGTTATTTTATTCAAATATAACAATTTTGCGGCAATATATCAATAGTATTGCCCCTATTGTCAAACAAATTATACCACGAGGTTACCATGAGAATAATACCACAAGTGCTGCGCCAATATCTCGTAGCCAATACATACAGGTCCGTCACTATTGAATCGTTATTGGATAACTGCAATAGCTTTACCACCTTATTGCATTTGAAACGTTTGATGCTGCACGACAAAAAGAAAACCCTAATGAGTATTGATGCAACCATTGACGAGATCGCCAACGATACGTTCCATTTCCTTTATCTATCTAAAAAGGAACAGGGAAAGGAATACGATCCCGTTAGACTGTTTGAGGAAGATCTAGCGGGGGCAACGTATACCAAATGGGAATTGCTCAAGGTGTGCAGGGATCTAAAGGCATGGGTACAGGAGCAGCCGGCCTATAGATACCCCAGCGAGATCAACGCTTAGACGTAGCATTTACCTCCACCGTATGTGCGGGGTCTCGACTCGCACTTCAACGCCAGCTGCTTACATGCCTTGACCTTCCAGGTCTTTAGCTGCTGGTAATGCTCAAGGTGCTGCTCGGAATATCCATTTGAATAGAAATCCCTGCGGATCTTCGTGGTAACCTTCTGAGCTTCGCGGACCTTGGCCTTTGCTTCTGCATAAGCCTTACGAGCTGCAGCGATCTCCGGATCCTTGATAATAGATTCCCAGAGCAGCACGCCCTTAAGTATTTCCTGAATGTGGAACGCCCAGCTTTCAGATTCGAGTTCTGTATCAGGATCGCTGTTGAGTTCCGAACCAATCTTCGTCACCCTATTCAACCAGCTGCGCTCACGCGGAATGGAATTGAGATATCCCATCTGATACTGCATGATAACCTGATCTACCCTTGACGGTTCGCCGAGAGGTTTCATGAAGGCTATCTGGTAGACGTATCGCTGCCGCGAGTAATTGTCTTTAGAGCTGTAGCCGATGAGCACCTTGATGATCGGTGTCGAGTACTTATGCCCCGACAGTTCAACGAGCGCAGGAATATCCTTCCACCTGATCTCTGTCCATACAGGGGTTCGCTTACCCTTCTGAGGGATTACGTCTGTATTGACAACAACGTCGTGGAGTTTGATCTTGAACTGATTCCACAGTTTGCGCTTAAAGGTTTCGAGTTCCATTACTTTACCTCACTGATCTTGAATTCTTCAGGTATTGTTGTGTTGATGATGCGAAGCTTTGCATCGTAGTCCATCAACGTGTGGTAGCACTTTTCTTCGTAGCTCAGCCAAGCGTTGACATATTCCTCAATCTTGTCGAGTTTGATATGCAATGCCTTCTGGAAGGCAGAACCTTCAGGAAGATCGCATTCAATGGTGACGTAGCAGTCATCCGAGTCAACGCCCTTATCCTTACCGATATAGATCGTCGGGCGTTCCCAGTAATAGTTTCTTTCAACCCTGGTGCCGCAGCGACGGACAAGGCTGTACATGGGCACGAGGCAGGGGTTAGCTTCCTTGAGCTTGAGGTAAGTGAAGTCACGCCAGCCGATGTTGCCCTGATAAAGTTTGAACCTTTCATACGCTTCAATCGGCATGAAGATAGCGTGGCGCTTGCCACCCCAAGGATCACTATATTCAACATTCCAGAGACGGAGCCAGAAGGCATCACCAGCCTCATTGTGTTCAACAGTCACATGAAGGCCAGGGATCCTTTCCTCAATCATTTCCGCAATCGGGGCGATCTGACCAAGGGACCACTCGCACTTGAGTTCCTGACGCTTTTTGAACTTGATGTACTCACGCTTTTCCTGCATCAGGCGGTCGTGCTGAATCTTAGCCTGCTTCAGCCAGTTCTTGAACCATACGAGGCGGAAGTTGAAATCTGTGCCCTTGAGGTCGTTGCCGCGATAGGACTTCTGCCAACCCTTGCCCTTGAGGATAGCCTGGGTCTGCTTCACCCACTTCACAGAGGGGTACTTACCCTTGTTGAGGGCGAACACGATAATCTGCATGTCGCCGCGGTAATAGACGCGGATCTTGAACTTTGACGGCTTTTCTTCGTCGGGGGTGTCCCAGGGTTCGTGCGACATATAAAGTTCAACAGCTTCATCTTCAACATCGGTGACGGTCACAGTGACGCCCAGAGCGTCCGCGTCATCCAGCAATCGGTCAAGGAACTTTTTGAACTTGAGCTTGCTAAGATCGCTGAAGTTGTTGCAGAACCACTTAATGTTTGAACGGACGCTGCCAGAGAGCTTGTCATTAGCATTCGCGGCGTCAATATCAACGAGACAGGCGATAAGATCAGAAGTGAGGGTTTGTGCCAAAGTTGCCATGTTATACCCATTTGTTTTGTTTTACGAGTAAAATATAACAACTATTCGGACAACCGTCAAGGGTAATTCAAAGGATTTTTCATATTTTTATGTAAATTTACATTTACATTGACAGAATACACGAAAACGGGTTGTATCGGCAAATTATACGGAACTGCCAGATACAACCCAAAATGGAAGGTTTTCTGCTTTTAACTGTAATAAAACAGCTTATTTAACCCTGAAAAGGGTAGACCGTCGGGGCGGTTTTGCTGAGGTTTGCAGCCACATCCCAACCACGAGGATAACGCTCGCGGAGCGCCTTGATGAACGCCTTTACGGTTTCGTCGGTGAACCCAAACGGGCAGCCTTCAAGACCTTCAAGAACATGGGCGTTTTCAGTGGTATACTTCGTGCGGTCAACGAGAACACGCAGAGCCTTTTCAAGGGAATTCTTGCGGCCATAAGCAGCAGAGAATAGAACCACATCACGGCCCTTACAAATTGACTTGGCTTCAACGAGCGGGGTCAGGAACACGGTGTCCTTGCCTTCTGCCTCAAACTTTTCGGAGTTGGAGTTGATGGGACCCGGGGAAACAACTGCAATCGTGCAAGTCGTTGAACGGGTAGCCTTAGGATCGGGAGTACCCTGGTCGGCACCAGCCTTCTGGACGAACGGGGAGTGGATAAACTTTACGCGGAAAGCAACTTCAGTCTTTTGCGGGTTGCCATCCTGGCCTGTGATAACTACTGGAGCAGTAAGATTCATTTTGATTACCTCTGTGCTGTTAAAAAGAAATAAAAAGTGGGGCGCCGGTAACAACAATCAAAAACCCGGCACCCCACTGGGGAGGTAAATCCCTTAGATGAGGTCGGACACGGCGTCGTTAGCGTCGGCCAGAATATCCTTCATGGTGCGGTGGGCACCGACCTTGGTGAAGGCGTTCTTGATCTTGCCAAGCTGGCCGCCTTCAAGCTTGAGCACGCCGTCAATGAACAACTGGCGGACAAGCTGGGTCTTGCCGTTCTTGAGGGTCTTTGTGGTTTCAACCATGCGGAAGGAACCCACATCCTTCACCTTACCGGAGAGGACACCGTCAGCGAGCTTGAAGCTCTTGCGGTCGGCGCGGATAGCGTCGGCGATCTTGCCGGTCAGTTCCTTGTCAATCACCATCTTGGAGACCTTGGACGGCTTGCCGGCCACGACCATGCCCATGAGCGGGTAGAGGTACTTCTTCTTGAAGGTACCGAACTGAACGAGGCGTTCCTTGCCTTCAGCGTCAATACGGTAGAGCTCACGCTTGTGGGAGGCACGCTTGCCTTCCTTAGCCGGAGCTTCAGCGATGCTGAGGCGATAGTCAATCTTCACCCCGTTGCCGAGGTCAACGCCACGGAGGAAATAGTCGTGGGAGCCTTCCTTGTGTTCAACACAAGCGAAGTTGGAGCGAACAAAGTTCACGAGTGCAGCACCAAACAGTTCAATCTTGGACTTCGGGGCAGCAGCCTTAGCGGTAGCGGTTGCAGCGTTCTTGCTCACCTTAGAGGCCTGAGCGATAGCCTTAGCGTTCTTGTTAGCCATAGTTTTACCTTTCGGTTTGAAGTGAATGTTGCCAGTTGATTGGCGTCAGTGCTGTTTCAATCAGGCAACGAGTATAATATAAAAAAGTTTGTTGATCTTGTCAAGGGATATTTGTGAGTTTTTTTCACAAATTTTCCGAGTTTTTACACAGATTTGAAATCCACAACAGCTCGGTTTTCCGGATGTTCAATCCAATCCTTGTTTTGAATGAGCTCATGGAGCTTATTGAACAGTTCCACAGCGGTTTTGCGGTTGACAGTGAAGGAACCGGACTTCAGCACGGCGATCTTCTTGGGGTTGATCTTTGCCACCGGCACCTCACGGCAACAAGTGGTATCAGGATCGGCGACTGCCATCAAAACCTGTGCCCACGGGTCACCGGCTGCAGCTGCTGCTTCAACGAATGCCTTTGTCAAGCGGGGGCGATTAGCCTCGGTCTTCGGTGCGGGGCGCTTTGCTTCAAGCTTGCGCTTTTCTGCACGGGTGAGGCGGTCGTGAATACCCGCAATCAAACGAGTCAGGTGGGCCTGAGTGTCGCGCTTTTCAGCCTGAAGTTCGCTGAGTTCCGGCAGATCTTCAATACGGCGAATAAGCTTGGCGAGCTTGATGTCGCTGTTCAACTGATGGATGTGCGAGGAGGCCTGCTTCATGGCCCGCTTTTCTGCGTGGGTGAGCTTGGAACGGTTGGCGTTGATGAATTCCTTGTAATTTGCTCTCATAAGATGTTTCCTTTTTGAAAAGTGATTAACGGATACCGAACTTCTTGTTGTGGGCCATCTGAGCGACCGCTGCGCAGAGGGCGCGGTTGTCACCCTTGTCCTTCTTCATGGCGTCAAAGATGCCGTAGCGAAGCTTTTCCCACTTCGTGTCAGTCGGCAGATCGCTGTGACCGCCGCACCAGGTGCGAGGAAGCTTGGAGACCTTCGGGCAAAGCTTGACGCTTTTCGGAACCTTGACAGCGGAGGCCTTGAGGTTCTTTGCGAGGTTCTTGAGGGCAGCGGTGTTGTTAGCCATAGTTCAATCCTTTGAAAAATTGTTGTTTGTTTTGTTTACGAGTAAAATATAACAATTTATCGCTGAGCTGTCAACCAATTGTAAAGGAAAAAATGATTTTTTTCTGTAAACTTTCATTTACACTGTAATTTTGTGTTCAATTGGTAATTATACAGCACTGCGCCATCCATCATATTCTCGTAAGATAACTGCAAAAATCTGTAATAAAACTGCTTAAATTTCCTCAAATTAAGTATGGAAATTGAACCAATTTTTCAACTGTTCAAAATTTCTGTATTCAAGGGTTGTTTCCACATCACCCTTCCAGCGGTGTTCCTTGAACTTCAGCGCCATCTGTGCGCCGTTTGCCTGTTCTTCCGGATATACCGTAAAATCAACAATCTGAATGGTATGGTGATTTTCAGTGCTCTGCAAGTTATACTTGGCAATAGCGTCGGAGACAAATTTCATTTCAGCTTCATTCATTATTTTACCTTCCAGTAGCAGAGGTTGAACTTCTTGTCGCCCCAACCCTTGGAGCGATAATCATACTTTTCTTTGTCAGCGAGAACTTCGGCGAGTCGCTTATCACGAGCTGCTTCCGTATCAAATTCTTCCTTGACGTACTCCCACTTGCGGGTATCCGTAGGATCGCTCACGCACCATTTGACAGGCTTGATGTCAGAGCCGTGCGGGTGCCAGGTTTGATCTTTTGCGGGCGCCGGTGCAGCGGCCTGCTTGACGGCAGCCTTGCGGGGTGCGCCCGTGCCCTTGCCGGACATTTTGACATACAAGCCATCGGCAACGCCCTTCTTCCAGACGGCCACATGAGTGCCTTTCGCAGTCTTGTCCGTAACCTGACGGATAATCAAATGCCATTCGGCAACGCTGTGGGCTTCGCCCTGATGTTCACCTTTTGTCGCAGTGTAAAGCATGTTAGTCTCCTACAAAAATCATGGCAGCGAAAATGAGTGCGAGGCCAGCCCAAGCCTTGATCTTTTCAATTCTTTCGGCGCGAATGGCGCGACGGCGGCGGATGGACCAAGATTCAAACTCATTAAATTCCATTGGATTTCCTTTTGTTGTTTTTGATTACGAGTAAAATATAACAACTATTCGGACGCGTGGCAAGGGTAATTGTAGGAAAAATATGAAAGTTTACACAACTGCGGTTTTGATGAAATTTAAGCACTGAATGTAAATTACTTCATTACTTGATCTCCTTCAGGATTTCGCCGGCTTCAGCAAGTTCCTTGCGGGCGATTTCCTTGACAAGGTTTTCATTGAACTTGGCAATGTCTGCCAGTGCCGTTTCAACCGAGATGTAACCTTCATCATCGGTCCAGCCCTTATATTCAAAGATCATGCTTTCAGCGAGCTGGTCAATCAACGGCCACTCAGGCTTTTCAGCTTCCCAGCCGTCCAACGAACAGTCAGCCATCTTGGTGCCGAAGTCAATGTAGGGGCGCCAGTCAGCATGCGGGAAGTGGTCGCACTTGACGCAAGTGTAACCGGACTTACCCCAGCCCAGGTTCTTAAAGGTCACCGGGTCGCGCTGACGGACCTTGCCTTCAAAGCGACGGAGGGTCATGGTCACCTTTTCAGCGCCAAGATCAAAGGTGACGGTGCGACGTTTGGAAACAACTTCTTTGTAAGCCATAGTGGTATGTCCTTTTGTTAAATGTTGCTGACGGGGTTCTTAATTGTGTAACCAAAATCAATCATGCCGTATTCGCCGAGGGTCTCGCTCGCACGATCCCACATATTGTCGCTGCTGAAGAAACCGTCGCGGCAATCCTCAGCCATTGAGCTGGCAATAGCGCAGGCTTCGCTGTCGGTTAACGGGTATTCGTCGTTGCATTCAATTTCAATGGGGATGTAAACGGTTCGCTTCATGATTAAGCCTTCTTTTCAGCGTTGATGGCACGGTCAGTCCAGAAATTCATCCAGCCAGAAATCAAGCCGCAGCTCATCCAGCGATCCTTGTGCCAGTTGTAAATTCTCGTTGCTTCGTCCCAGTCACGGGCTGCGACGTGAACGGTGCGGTTCACCCAAATTTCTTCTCCTTCAGGAGTTTTGCCCATCATGTAGGCGTCCTTCATTTCAAAATCAAGGAGTTCAAGGGCTTCCCAATCCTTACGCTGTTCAACCCAGTGACCGTCAGGCATACGGCGCATGAAGGAGTCACGGATCAGGACGCGCTTCGGCATCTTATCTTTTCCGCAAACAAAACCGTTCCATTCATTTCGGTCTTCAACAGAACAATAATTTTCGGGGTAGTCATTGCGAAGACAATCGGTAAGGTCACGGCCATATTCAAGCTTTTCCCACGGGGTGGAGGCGATATCGGAGCGGCGTTTGGAATCAATACTCATAGTTCAAATCCTTCAGTTGTTTTGTTTACGAGTAAAATATAACAATTTCCACGCCACCTGTCAACTAAATAATCCGCAAAATATGAAAAAATATGTAAAATAAAGTTTACATAACAAAAACGCCCGAATTTCATCAATTCGGGCGCTAACAAGAAATTGTCAAAAAATGTCAATACGGAGGAAGAAGGACTTGAACCTTCACGCCCCTTTCGGGACACCACCTTAGCAGGGTGGCCACTTAACCAATTAGTGTATTCCTCCAAAGTCAAGATACCATTGCATATCGGGACTCGAACCCGCAACCCCCGCCAGTATGTCGGCGGTGCTCTACCAATTGAGCTATAACCCCAGGAGGAGCAAGACGCATTTTTGCTGTTGGTATCTATAGTGGCCAAGGAGAGACTTGAACTCTCACGACCTCGCGGTCAGCGGATTTTGAGTCCGCCGCGTCTACCAATTCCGCCACTCGGCCATAACAGGGACAAAAGGATTTGAACCTCTAACACGCGGGTTTGGAGTCCGCCGTTCTACCAATTGAACTATATCCCTAAGGGCCTTTAATTACAGATCTAGCTACAAGGCTACTCACTAGAAACGACCCAATTTGTTTTGGCTTTGGGTCACCATAGTTGGGGCGCCTGGACTTGAACCAAGAATTCATGAGTCAGAGTCATGCGTGTTACCAATTACACCACGCCCCAATAGTACCCCCGGTAGGAGTTGAACCTACGACCCGCTGCTTGTAGGGCAGCCGCGCTAAACCACTGCGCCACGGAGGTATATCCCAAGGCCGGAACTCGAATCCGAACTACGAGCGCCACAAGCTCGTGTGCTAACCATTACACTACCACGGGGGTAAGATCAAGATGCCTTTCGGGGTCTGGCGCCTGGACTCGAACCAGGATCTCCCTCTTTTATCGGAGGGTGTAATAACCAATTATACTACTCTAGAATTTTCCTATGAAAATTTAGCTGAGAGCACCTTTAGAGCCCTATGCGAGACTCGAACTCGCCACACCTGCTTGGAAGGCAGAAATGTTACCACTACACCAATAGGACTTATACAAGATACGTTTTTTGCTTTTCCTGCTCTACCGATTGAGCTACAGGTCACCTTTCAGCGACCCGACAGGACTCGAACCTGCAACACGGGGTTTATCAGACCATGCTTTAACATTGCTGTGCGTATCTATAGAGCCCCATGCCGGATTCGGACCGGCGACCTTCTCCATGGCAAGGAGACGTGCTACCACTACACCAATGGGACTTAAAATGTTTTAGCGGAGGGTGCAGGATTTGAACCTACAAGCGAGTTTCCCCGCGGCGGTTTTCAAGACCGCTGCCTTACCGTTAGGCTAACCCTCCAAGACAAGATAGATTTTTTGCTTTGGCTGAGTCCTAGACCACTAGACGAATGGAAGACCAACCTCCATGAGGGGATTCGGACCCCTCGTTTCAGCCTTGGGATAGCATTTAATTTTGCTGTCTCTATCTTTATTAGAGCTTACAGCAGGACTCGAACCTGCGAAGGCTTTCGCCCGCAGTTTTGCAGACTGCGTCCTTTGCCGCTCGGATTCATGTAAGCATAAAAGCGATTTGAGATATTTATAACGGCGACGTACCTCCACCCAAACCGCTTTAGTAGTTCCGCCAGGACTCGAACCTGGGACCTCCACGTTCGTAGCGTGGCGCTCTAAATCCGACTGAGCTACGGAACCGAATCAGGGACTCGCCCGTTCGCAATATCATTCTTGCGCTTCCAAGCAGCCGCCCTTTCAGACTGAACGCAGTTAAAGATCTGAGTGATACCACAAGTGACGGGCAAAGGGAATTCACCCAAGGCCTGGGATCGCTGCAAATTCCAATTCAGCATTGCTTCAATTTCTTTTGCTCTTTTTGCTTCTTGTTCAGTCATAATAACTCCTTGTGTTTTAGTGACCTACGAGAGACTCGAACTCCCACGCCCTCACGGGCACCTGATCCTAAGTCAGGCGCGTCTACCAGTTCCGCCAGTAGGCCATAGTAGCGGCGGCAGGACTCGAACCTGCAGAAGCACGGCTTATGAGACCGGCGGAGGAACCATCCTCTCCCCGCTATAATTGTTTTAGTGCCGAGGGTTGGAATCGGACCAACATCTCAGGATTTTCAGTCCCGCGCCATGACCACCTAGGCTACCGCGGCATAATCAAGATACCTTTGCGATTCTACCAAAAAAAGAATGTTGATAACTTTGCTGTAAGTATCTTTAGTCGGCACGGAAGGAGTTGAACCTTCAATCTCCACCTTATCAGAGTGGCAAACGAACCAATCGTTATGCATGCCGATAGTTGCTGTTTGCTCTGAGGGCTGCATATTCAGAGCTCTTTAGAGGGTGCCTTCCCGCCGTTGTTTTAATGCCCTTTTGGGGCCTCCCTTCACCGGCTCCTGAGGAACTTCCTCTAGAACCGCGCTTCCGGCTATTCCTTTGCATCCAGCCGTCGCCGGACCTCAAACCGCAATCAACGCCTCAGGCTATCTGCAGTTCACCTGATTTGTCAAACAGCAATTTTTAGCGGGTCCAACGGGTCACGATCCCGTACCGCCGGCGTGACAAGCCGGTATTCATCCATTAAACTATGAACCCAATTCAAAAGTACCGGAGCAATACACCTACGACGTCTCTCAGCTTTTTGCTCCTAGCCCCAGACCGTGTACTCACTGTTCAGGCAAGCGGATTCGGACCGCTCTTTCCCACTTCGCGTGGGCGTCTTGCCATAATCAAACGATGCCATCCGAGGCTTAGTAGCTCCTCCGGGACTCGAACCCGGGTTCTCACATTGAAAATGTGGTGTCCTAACCTCTAGACCAAGGAGCCAAAAATTCTTTTCGTGCCAGAGGGTGGATTTGAACCACCAAAGCCCGTGAGGGCCCCGGATTTACAGTCCGGTCCGACTCTCCAACGTCGGCGCACTGGCAAATACTTTTAGTAGCGGAGGTGGGACTTGAACCCACGACCTTCAGCTTATGAGGCTGCCGAGCTAACCACTGCTCCACTCCGCAATAATGTTATCGGGCTGGCGGGATTTGAACCCACGACCCCTTGATCCCAAATCAAGTGCTCTAGCCAGACTGAGCTACAGCCCGCAAGTTTTTAAGGTGGTTCCGCCACCACCGGACTACCGGCATTGTGAAATGCGGGCACCCATCCCATTACAGAACGGGGCTCGGTCCACCTATAGGCTATTGTTTATTCCTATAGGATACCCAACATTCAACCATTAGCGCCTGCAGAGGGATCCGAACCCCCGACCTGCGGGTTACAAAGCCGCTGCTCTACCAGCTGAGCTATACAGGCAATCAAAAGCGCTGGGACTCAAGCGTTCAGCATTACTCGAGTTGTCTGATCGTCAAGTGTCCCACACCTTTCGGCTACTTGATGTTGAGGTTATCTTAACCAAGCCATTTCCTTTGGTGGCTACGAGTGGAATTGAACCACTGATTTCCGGCGACTGCCGGCGTCCGATTCCTGCGGACGGCTATAGCACAGAAAATGTTGCCTAATCGGCGTTTAGCTGGAAAGGCAGGACTCGAACCTGCGACCAATCGGTTAACAGCCGACCGCTCTACCAAACTGAGCTACAATCCAATAATAATTAGTGGGCACCGAAGGATTTGAACCTCCACAGTGGCTACCACATATACCTAAAAGTCAGGAGCTTATCCCTGTCCCATCAGTATACCGCCTCACCGTTTCCATCCTTCCAATGCCGCACATTTACTTCAGCGACAGTGCTAGCTGCACACCATCAACCTTTCTGTTATAGGCATCTTCGGTCGTTTCAGCGATTCCCGATCCGATCTACTCCAGCTTAGAGCGATTCCTTCACGGATCTACCTACTCCTTTGTATGGTACTTTCATTAGGAAGGACCAAGATCGCAGCCACAAAGAGCAACCAATGTAACTACTTTCGGTTTGTCGTGCCTTCTTTGTCTTACTTGCAAATGGCGGAGGGAGCCCGAAATGTTTCGTGGAGCCACCGGGACTCGAACCCGGAACCCCTAGCTTGCAAAGCTAGTGCTCTACCAAATTGAGCTATGACCCCAATAATGCTTGTGCTGGTTAGGCTTAAGGCGCCAAGCAAGCCTAAGTCCTCTTTTACTTGTTGAACCTTCAACCAAGCCTGAGCGAGTCTCACGGGACCAACCGCGACCCAAGCAGGATATGCAACAATCGGTGACTTCTGGTAGCCTTGGCTTTTACCCAGTAATCTTCGGGGACAACCCGATGTTCTACGCTTGAACTATCTGCCGAAGGCGATCTTGCATTGTGCAGCTTTGTGGTTATGCTGTAACCCCACCATCGCTCGCCGGTGGCACGCTCAGCTTTTTTCGCATTGGAGGCAAGCTTTAGATTAGCCCTTTGACTACTCACAGAATCGTTTTACGGACGGTGGGAGTCGGACCCACAATTATGAGCTCGCCGAAGCGGACCCTGTTTTTCCATTTATAACTACATCCAACGACTTGCGATGATTCGCTTTCATCAAATTGTCAAGACTCACCCCGATGCGCCCCCAGGTCGGGTTCCTCTGCAGTTCACCCCTCCTCATCGGTGGGGTCTGCACGCGTTGCCATCAAACCTACTAGCAACCCTGTTCATAGCTTGTACTTCGCTACTACTAACAATCCTCTTCAGTTTGACGCGATCTTGTCCAGTAGTGCCCCGGGAAGGACTCGAACCTTCAACCCACGGATTAAGAGTCCGCTGCGCTACCAATTGCGCCACCGAGGCATGTTCAGTTGTTATTCATATTTATAAACAACAACTTTTCAAAATCTTGTGTTTCCGCTATTTCAAGCTGCAATCAAATCCGCTCGGGATTGATTTTGTTTTGACAGTATCAAATATAAAATAGTTTTCTGAAACTGTCAAGGGTATTTTTGTCAATTTTTTCCGGGTGACGCCCGTGAAGATTTTTCCGAGGATCTTCTGCAACTCGAGCAACGCTCATCTAGGCCTACCGCAACGGTGGGATCAAAATCCGCTCGCCTTCATCGCCCCAATCATTGATGAGCTGATACGATGAAAGCTCAAACCGTTCTACATACACGTCAAAAGTTTCATTTCAATCTCCAAGTTGTCGCCCTTCCTAGGATGGGCAGTAGGTGAACCGCGTGGGTTTTTGTTGTCCTGCGTGGCCCGCGGCGTTGAACCAGAGGCAGTAGTTGTTCAATTTCAACAGTTAAAATATAACAATTTAATTTTGAACTGTCAAGGGTAAATTTTGAATTTTTTTCATTTTATTTCAAAATTTTTGCTTCAGCGCGGAGGGCAGCCTTTGCGAGGCGAGCCTTCTTTTTCGGAAAACCTGCGGCCTTGCGGGCGAGGTAATTCTCGTGCTTGTCAAACTTGATCTTGACGAGCTGCTTGGCTTCTTCAACCGATTTGGGCATAGCCTGAATGCGAAGCGTTGCCTTCGTGAATTCCTTGCTGAAGTCGCGCTGCGCTGCGATGGTAGTCCTGCGACCCCAATCGGAGAGCATATAGGTGAAGCGATTTCCGTTCTGAAACTTCTTGATGAAGCCATCATGAACGAAGGTCGTCCACATATCCGGACTCCAGATACCCGTGCCCCAATCCTTTGTGCCGTCAGGGCTGAAGGTATGTTCCATCACTGCGGCGATTTCCTTGCGGGTGACCGCGCGATGTTCGGGGAACTTCAAGAATGCTTCACCGAGGCGGAACCAACAGGTCTTGCGGATGCGGCCGTCGCAGCGCACCGTTTGATAGGTGTGGTCGCTGTTGGGACCTTCCGGATAGATCGTGTCAGATTCAACGTAAAGGGCACGAGCGTAGTTGATTTTCAAAATCATTGTCGGTTCTCCTTAGATGAATTCTTCCTGACAGGCACTGAAAATTCTGCGACAAATTTCGGAGACGGAGTGACCGTCGGTAGCCCAGAATTCGCCGTTGGAATCAACAAAACCGTCCCACCCAAATTGATGGTCAAAATGAATGTTTGAGCCTTCCTTTTCGGCGGTTTCAATCAGCGCGCGGATCAGTTCTTGTTTGTTCATATTCCAGTTTCCTTGTTGTTTTCAATTTACGAGTAAAATATAACAACTATCTGGAAGTCCGTCAATGGTAGAAATGTAAATTTTTTATTTACAGTGATTTATGATCAAATTGACAATATATCAACAGTGCTTAAATCAACACAATCTACGCGGTTTACTGTAAATTACTGTAATATAACTGCTTAAATTTCATCGTTTTGAGATAGAAAAATGGCGCTTTTTAGGGCGCCATGAATAGTTCAAAATTTGAATTATACAGTTAATGCACAGTTTTATCAACAGTTTATTAACTATCGGCAAAGAAGGATTTGAACCTTCAACCGGCGGGTTATGAGTCCGCTGCACTAACCATTGTGCTATCTGCCGTTGAGTTTAACTTGTTATCGCAGTTCACTCTGCTTGAGGGATTTGCACACCTCGTGATCTATAGCTGCCGGTGCTGGAGTCGGACCAACGCCAAAGGATTCAAAGTCCCCTATACTACCGCTATACGAACCGGCAAGAAATTTAGTGAGGGTACCGGAGCTCGAAGCCGGTTCCATAGATTAAAAGTCTATTGCTTCACCGTCAAAGCTTTACCCTCAAAGAAGTACCCTAGGCAGGACTCGAACCTGCAACCCACGCTTTAGAAGAGCGTTGCTCTATCCAGTTGAGCTACTAGGGTATAAAAGCTAGCGAGCGCCCCAGGACTTGAACCCAGGGAAGTCTATCGTCCTAACTTCGTGTTTTCTCGCGACCTAGCACGAAGGTCTGAGATCGTTCTGTTTTACTCGGAAAGTATTCCCGACCGCTTGAACTATCGCCCGAAAAATGTATGGCCCCACCGGGACTCGAACCCGGACGCCATTACTGGCAGGGGATTTTAAGTCCCCAGCGTCTACCAGTTCCGCCATAAGGCCTGAGACTAGTAGTCGTATAATTCTGTAAGCTTCGGTTTGCGGTCAATCTTTATGCCCGCTTGTCTGGCAAAAGACCTCGCTTGCTTTTTGGCTTTTGCCCAGCGAGCTTCTTTTTCTTCTTGAGTTTCAATATGTTTTTCACGTTTCTGTTTCATCTTTTGCCTCTTGTTGTTATTTCAATCCATTCGCCCTTTCGGCGCGGAGCTGTTTGATCTTACGTTCCTGATGGCCTAGCACTTTTTGCTTGTCCATATCGGCTGCGCCCTTACATACATATGCTCGGTATTCATTCAGGACCTTAGGATCAATTTCGTTCAGATCGCCGAAACCTTCTGCGTATGTCCGTTCGTAGTCAATAAGTTCATCCTTTTGACTGAACCTGAAATTGTGTGGGTGATGCAAGGTCATGCTGCCATCTTCGTAAAAAGTGGCGAACATTACGTCACGCATGTTACCCATCCAAGAATTGTATTTCTGGACTCGCTTCAATAGGTGATAGCGAGTACCGTTCATAGCACTCTCGGTCTCAAAGTTCAAGCCTGACAGTGACGCCGTGTCTCGCATCCAAGCGATAACTTCGTCTTTTGTCATCATGAGTTCAACCTCTCAGTTGTAAGTATTTATAATTTAACAAATTTTCAAATCTCCGTCAATGGTAAATTTGAATTAAATTTCCACGGCAGCCGCCTTCGCCTTGATCCCAAGCATCAGCTGCTTGCGCTGATCATACCATGCGCAGCGGTTGTCCACGAGCTTGTTAACGACTGCCTTGACATCATCAACGGAGTAGTACTCCTTGTTGTCAAGCTTTTCCCAGCTGTTGTCATAACGCCAGCTGCCGTCATCATTTACCTCAACAACGAGGTGAACCTTGTGGAACTTCTTGCAGCACTTTTCAATATAGGCGATCTTGTTGAACTTCGCCTTGATGGCGTCAAAGCTCAACTGGCCCGCAGCTTCCGCCATGAGGGCGGCCTTCTTGTTGGCCTTATTGATGGCGTTGAACGCCTGCGAGAGCAGTTCAACCACACGGGTGGCGTTCTTCTCGTAGTCAGCGTGCGGCATGCGGGTATGATAGCGGAACCCGTAGACAATATGCTGCTTGAGATCAGTCAATTCCCAGCCTTCAGACGGCACCTTCTTAGAGGGCTCAACATAGCGCCCGTAGATCTTATTGAACCAAATGCCGTCAAGGCCATAGAAGTCGGTCTTGAAGTTGCGCTGTGCAAGTTTGTCAATCTGTCGGAACGGGGTAAAGTTAGCCATGAGACACCTCTAATTCAATTTTACAGTTAAAATTTAACAACTGTCGCGGATCTTGTCAAGGGTTAAAATGGGAAAAAATGTAAATTTTCGTTTACAGATCTTCCTCGTCAACCTTCTTTTTGCGCTTGTAGCCCTTCTTATTGGGCACCGTGCGGGTGCGAAGCGTTGCTCCGTTGTTACTGTTTTGAATGCGTTCGGAGCGCTGGCGTTCAGATTCTTTAGCTTTTGTCATAAATCACCTCAATTTTACAGGTAAAATATAACAACTATTCCGACATCTGTCAAGGGTAAATTTTACGCCGCGTAGGTCAATCCGGCCAAACATACGCCGGCATCATGAGCTTCATCAAGAACCGCCTGATAGCTCCAGAGTGCATTCTTCAGCTGCGAAGCATAGTACTCCTGATTCTTCTTGATTCCGTCCGCGTTGGCGTGCTGTTCGTAATAGTCAACCTTGATCTTTGCGAGGTTGAGTGACGCCTTGATCCGATCTTCGGTGGTCTTCGCCTCCTTGATCTTACGGATGGCAAGAAGGCAGTCTTCCTGGAAAGTGTCATACAGCTTCATCATTTAATACTCCTTTGATAATGTGGTTTGGGTCTGCCCATTCAGAATACTTCTTGTAGAGGGGCAGCGAATTCTTTACGAGCCATTCCTGAATGTCTTCGCCGTTTGCGAGAAGTTCTCTCATCTTGGTGGCCCATTCAACGGTCTGGTTCTTGATGTCATACAGGAACAGGTTGCCCATCATCATTTCGAGCAAAAGCCTTGATCCCGGGAAAAGCTTGAACTTCTTGTCGCTGAACATTGCTCGCCAGCCGGCTTCATATTCAATGTCACGGAGCTCTGAATTGCTCACACGGTCAACAAGATTATCCCCGCTGGCAATCTGGTCCATTCTGTCAAAATCAATCGGACACTTGTTGATAAGCGACGGCGACTTGAATGTTCCGCGGTCAACGCAGAAGTGCTGGAAGTGGCTCGCTTCGTGGACAAACATGGCGAAATACCGATCATCGGCAAAGGTGATCATATTGTCTTCAAAGGTGGCTGCTTCCGCTGAAAGGCAGAGCGTGGTGATACCCTTACGAACGCCGAAGTAAGCACCGCAAAGTGGCGGCATCGGAACGCCGATCTTAATGACTGCGAACGGCTCCTTCTCCAGCTGGGTCATCACCTCATACCACCAGAGCTGACGGCCTGGGTTATCGGTCGCAAGCGTAATGTCGGTGAAGTGCTTATGTATACGAATATCAGCCACAGCAACTCCAGACGATTAAGGCGAGGAAGTCAACGGGCACGCAAGCGATGGCGAGCATTGCCTTGGTGGTGTAAAATTTGATTTTCTTCATGTTAGATACCTCTGTAAGAGTCAGCCCATTCGAGCATGTCGGTGATAGAGAAAAGTGCGGTAGACGGGCAATGCGTCAAGTCAAAGTTGAACACCTCAAAGACGTATGCAGCGAAGTCGTTCCACTGTGCGGTCTCGATGATTTCTTCGCGGGTCAAATAGTCAAGTGTATCAAACTTGACAGTGCCGATCATTGCCTTAGCCATTGAGCATTTCTCCGTAAAATTCATTGATCTTGTCGGCGACGAATTTTGCGCCGTCTTTGTATTTCTTGCCGGTGCAGTCAATATAGCGACCGCCCATGTTGTCGCTCCACATAGAGCCTTCGCCGTCGCGGCCGACCCAAACCTCGTCAATCACGACGCGGTGCTTTGCATAGGGATCAACGGTGACATGGAGCAACTTGGAATGAATGCTCATGTAGGGCGCCGGATTCGGCATTTTCTTTTCAATGTTCAAACAGTTGTCAATAATCTGGAAGCTAGAGCCGTTCAAAATGGCGGGGGTAAGCTCGTGGGTGACGGCGTTGAAAAATTTCTCGATATTGCTCATAGTCAGATTCCCTTGGTTTACGAGTAAAATATAACAAATTCCACCCGCGCCGTCAATGGAAAAATCAAAAATATATGAAAAAACTCTGTAAACTTTCGTTTACAGAGTATTCAGGGGAATTATGGACAATCGCTTATTTTAACATAAAATACGAGGTTTTCTGCCAAAAACTGTAATTTTACTGCTTAAATTTAGGTTTTTCGCGCTCGTTTATTAGGCTATTTTTAATCTTTATTTTGTTTATTTGTTGGCGAAAACCCGTTACTGCATCATTTATCTGCACCAGATATGGCTCGGCAAATTCCTTCACTCGCTCTAAACCGCGTATTGATCTCACCACATTGTCAAGGCACTTCTTTACATCCTTGGGGTCCACGGGCATTTCCGTAGAGGTGTTTTCGCGGAACGGGCGGTGCTGCTGATAGAGGATCATGCCGTCATCCGTGAAGTCCATTGATAGACTTGTCAGGTTCAACGCCGCTGGACACATCAGATACCATACGCGTGCACGAATGTTATCATCAGCGTTCAGCGGGTGCTCCTTGGGAACCCAACGGATAACCGGAGGACCTTTCTCCTTCCATGGACCCCACTGATACCACTTCGGTAGCAAGCCTTTGTAGTAAAGCCAGTTAGGCCCTAGGATGTCTTCCACATAGATTACGTGCTCGAAGCCGGACTGAATGTATTTGCCGCCTCCGTAGGGGTTCTTCCGATCGTCTGGCACATAGAAGGACTCACGAGCCTCCTTCGGGACAGTCTTGAATTGGTACTTCAAGCCTTCTTCCACCCAGCGCTCGTTGATGGCGTCTGTAAAGCTCATGGCGCCCTCCTTAGAACTCGAAGTTCTGGTCCTTCATCCACTTCTTGATGTCCTTGATGTTCAGGAAGTGGCGGCACCAGCTCGGAGGAGCACAGCAGTTTTCCGTGCCGATGATGAAGATCTTGTTCAGGTACTTAGTCTTCGGACGCGGCCAGTCAAAGCCACAGTCAGTGAACACCAAGATACCGCCGAACTGCAATCTTTCCTTTTCAATTCTGTCAATGATGCAACGGGGATCGGTACCGCCTCTCATGTTCTCGAGGTTGAGGTCACCCTTACGCTTCTTCTTGACAGGTTCAATCGGACCGCAGGCAGCGTCCCAATAACAGAACCAAGTTTCGCAGTGCTTGATGAACAGGTTCACAAATGCTTCACCTGCCGCAACATCGCGGTCGCTCATAGAACCGGAAGCGTCCACGCATTCCACCATCGAGCTCTTCATCTTGTGGCGCCAGCCAGGTCTGTCAAAGCCGTGGCGTCTGTTTGCCTTGGCACGAGTATCATAGTATTCTTCAGACTGAATAGTCTGCTTCCAGTGCTTGATAATCGGAGTCGGGTCAAACTTCGGCGTGTTGGCACGGCGAATCATTTCCTGAAGTTCACCAGGCATGGAACCCCAAAGTTCAGGGTTAGAACCGAGGTGCTTGGTGATGCTACGGATTTCCTGCTGGACAAGAGTGTTTTCACCCCATTCTTGGGTAGCCTTACGAGCGTGGCGTTCGTCAGCCGCAAAGTGTTCATTCAAGGCGTTGCCCGTATCATTGCTGCTGTTCTTCGGAGCATTGTCGCCGCGAAGGTCACCGCAGTCTGCCGAGCTGTCAAGGCCGTTGGAACCGTGGGACGGATCGCTGCGGTCACCCTGGTTGGCACCCTGGTCACCCGAGGAAGAACCGTCATCGCCCTGACCCTGGTCTTGACCCTGCTGGCCGCCTTGGCCGCCACCTTGTCCCTGACCGTTCTGGCCCTGCTGTTGATCTTGGCCGTTACCGGAGCCTTGTCCGTTTTGACCCTGACCCTGACCGTCCTGTCCCTGGCCCTGACCCTGACCGTTTTGATCTTGGCCTTCGCCGTTCTGACCTTGGCCCTGTCCCTGTCCTTGGCCTTGCTGCTGCTGACCTTGTCCTTGGCCCTGCTGTTGCTGACCGTTCTGGCCCTGACCCTGCTGCTGTTGGCCTTGGCCGTTTCCTTGGCCTTGCTGCTGTTGCTGTTGTCCTTGTCCTTGGCCCTGCTGTTGCTGACCCTGACCCTGACCGGACTGTTGCTGTTGTCCTTGTCCTTGGCCCTGCTGTTGCTGACCCTGACCCTGACCGGACTGTTGCTGTTGTCCTTGTCCTTGGCCCTGCTGCGACTGCTGGCCCTGCCCATTTTGATTTTGGGAGCTCTGGCCCTGCTGGCCCTGGCCTTGACCCTGCTGGGGTTGACCCTGACCCTGCTTCTTCTGTTGCATTTGTTCCTGCACGCGGCGCAGGTAGTCGCGGATCTTTTCAAGCTGCCACATATCGCGCTTCTTGAAGCCCATCGGTTCAATGGCAGGGGCGATCTGACTGTAAGACGGCAGGTTTTTCAAAATTTCTTTAACATCGGAACGCCACTTGGACAAGAGCTTCTGGTTTTCAAAGCAAATCAAGTCGGAGGCGAACTTGTGCGGCGCAGCCGGCATAGCACGGCGGTGAGTGGCGTGGTGCAAGGCGATGCGCAAACTTTCGCCGAAAAATGCGAAAGCCAATTCGGATGCGTCATTCAAACGGCAAATCCAATACGGGTTATACTGGAGCTGAATTTGACCGCCAGCGTTCGCAGTCGCAAGACGCAGCGTCACATCCTTATCATTGATGGGAACCATTTCACAAATTGAAAGGTAAAGCATTGCAGCCGGTTCAAGCTGCAGAATTTTCATCGCTTCCGCGATAGTGTTGCGGGCATGTGCGAGGACGGGTTCCCAAGCCATGCCAGTTGTATCAAGGTAGTAGTTCTTTTCAGCCATAATTCAAAATCCCTTAGTTTACGAGTAAATAATAACAATTTCCACGGTTTTTGTCAATAGTTGATATGAAAAAATATGATTTTTGTCAAAAAATTTACATATCTGCGGAATTGACGAAAAATGGGCGGCATTGCTGCCGCCCATCCCAACCAAGGAAATTGCGGGAATTACCCTCCCGCAGGGTTTTACACATCGTAGTCAGCGAGGTCAATGTAGAAGTCGCAGACCTTTTCATTTATCGCCGAGAGGCGAGCAACCCACTTGCAGGTGGACGGGTCCTTTTGGTTCTGCTTACGAGCAGCTTCCACGCCCTGCATGTTCACCTGAGCAGCCACTTCCTTCGGGATGCTGGTAAGGAACTTATACCAGTTGTCGGCGACAAGCTTACCGTATTCAGTCGGCTTGGACTTTTCTACGAGCTTATCTTCAACCTTCTGGAGGTAGCCGCAAATTGCGGAGCCGAGGCGAAGGGTTTCGAGCGACTGAGCTTCACCCATCTTCTTGAGCTTTGCCCAGATCTTCTTGTCGCTCGGGTCAGCTTCAATAATCTGGTTAGGCTGCAAGCCAGCGCCGTGCTGCTGGTACCAGGAAGCGAAGTTCTGAGCAATCGCTTCACCTACCCAACCGGCAGCGAGCAAACGGAGTTCAGCGTTGCCCTTAGGACCGCTGTAAGCATCCGGGTCAATTTCAAGGGCACGAACCATATCCTTGGAAAGGCGAACCCAAGAACGGCGAGACTGCTTAACGCCGAGCTGGTCAACTTCGTCGTTGGAGCCCTTGGTCTTCACCTTGCCTGCCATTGCATACGGGTCAAGGTCTTCTTCATGGGCTTCAATGTAGGAAATGATACAGTCCAGAACGCCGATCTTGCGGGCATGGAAAATCCATTCCTGAATGGTCGGGGTGAACAAGATCTTCCAGTAACGGTCGTTTTCGGCGTCGTCAAATTCTTCAACGTCGTAGTTACCTTCATTGTCCGGGTTGATGGCGCAAACCACGCGGGAGCCTTCCGGAAGTTCAAAATTCAAGAGGCGATGGTCGTTACCGATCTGCATCATTGCACGCTTGATAGGCGGCGCAGCACGGTTGATTTCGTCCAAGAAGAGGCAGAACGGCTTGCCGTCCTTCGGGAACCAGTAAGGCGGAATCCACGCAGTTTCCTGACGCTTCACCGTGGTCTTCACGGGTTTGCCGTCTACGAAGACTTCCACTTCTTCTTCATATTCAATGATCTTCTGGAGACCGATAAGGTCACCAACGTCAGAGAGCTGAGAACCCTGAAGTTCGCAGCAGCGAAGGTTCCAGCCGTCCGGTTCAGCGCAAAGCTGGCGAACAACTTCGGTCTTTCCAGTACCGTGGATACCCTGAATCATCGGGGTGTGGGAGGGGCTCATCTTACGGAGCAAAGATTTCACAGTAGCAATATCAGCCATGTTTTGTCCTTGGTTAAAGGGGTTTCAGTTATCAGTTTGTTTTCAATTTACGAGTAAAATATAATTATTTTTCAATACGCCGTCAATGGTCAAAATTGAGTCAAAATCATTATTTTTCCACCCGTCTTCTTTAGTTGTGTTTCCATCATTTTAAGAACGGAACTTTCTCAAATTCAGCTTCTGCCAGTTTTTTGGCCTTTTTGGACAGTTTTTCAGCAATATCCATAAGATCAAAAACTGCGTTTATTTTAGCTGCCGCAAATTCACCGGCTTCCGTGCCATTCTTAAATTGCGAGAATGGGATCACATCTTTACCGTCGCAGATCTTTGTATACTGCAGTTCTAGGTCGTTCTCGATGAAAAACTTAATCGCATCCGCTCTAGAAGAAACTACTGTATAGCACCTGAAATGTTCCTGATGCGGCTTTAACAATATGATCCAGCAGGCGTCATTGCCAGACCCATATAAATTATGGGCACGAGGACAGTCCTTTACAAACAGCTCATACGCAGGCTCGTGATCGACGATTCTGTGCTGAAAGCAGGTTGAATTAGTCTCACGGATAGCAGCGTCAATGAAGTCAGCCGTAAACCGGAGTCTTTCTTGAACGTTCATTATTGCTTCTTTGTCGGACACACGATCTTTTCAAATTCAATACCAACGAGTTTTTCAATCTTGCTGTGCAGACGGTCGTTGATTTCACCGAGGCTAACTAAATTACGGAATTCAGTCACCACCTTTTCTGCAGCTTCTGCAGGAGTCTTGAAATCATCAAACTTGATGTCAGCGCTCCACTTGACGATTCGGTTTTCCCTGTTATTATAAAGGGTGCAGCCGTGAGCAATAAAGTTCTCAATCAACTGCTTGCGAGGCATGGCGACAACCCAGTACTCGAACACCTGACGAGTCGGCCAAATGCGAATCATGTCAGCGTCATTTCCTCGTTCAATACCAGCAAGCCAGTTACTGATACCACCGATGTCTTTCTCCTTCAACGAAAAGCACATGTAATTGCTTCCGTTGTTAGAGCAGGCGCCAACCGTCGGATCGGCTCCGCCAAATTCCTTAGCGATAATGTCCATCATTTCGCAAGCGAACTTCATTCCTTTGAACTTCTGCATAATCATCTCCATTTCAATTTGCTCTGCGAGCACGAATTGGTCAAACATTGTTATTCCTTGTAAAATGCCTTTTCAACAGTCAGTTCCATTTTCTTTCTGAACTTAGTCAAATTGGCGACCAGTTTACCATAGAAAGCACCCATTGCCTTCTGTCTGTTTGCTGCAATTTCCGCAACGGTTTCTGCAGCCATATCGTTGTGATAAGTTCCAGTGAACTGATCTCTGACCCAGAATTCACCAGTCTTGTCATCTCGTCCCCAATAGAACGAGAAACCACGGGGGTACTTTTTGCTGAGCTTGAAGTTGTTTACCAGCAAGTCCTCAACGACCTTTCCAGCGGTCAGATCGTGGTCCAAACAGCGATAGTCCAAACTGTGGTTCGGCGAGCACTGGAACAAATAGCTCCATTCATACTCGAGAAAATCCCAGTCCTCCTTGTTCGGCAAGTTAGACAATTTGACGCACCAGCCGCTTCCTTCAGGAAGGAGCAAGTCTTCGGTAATACCCATCAGTTCGCAAAACTTGCGAAGCACCCTCATTCCATATTCAATATCTCGAAAGTCGGGGTGCGAGAAAGTGTGTTCATAGATGTTTTCTTCAGCCATTAGTATACCTCTCCACAGCAGGTAAATGCGCCTTCAATGTTGTCAAAATAGCGCAACAGTTTCTTTTCATTTGCGAGCGAGTCGCCGGCCTTAGTGACCCAAAGCATCACTCGAGCCGGAACGCTGCTGTTACCCATAATACGGGAAATGTAATCACCTAGGCGTTCCATGGCTTCATCATTAAGATCACCGCCGCTCATGCCGTGCAAGATCAAGGTCGGCATCGGACCGACTTCGCCATCCGCAGATTCTTCAACGGTCTTCATGCGAATGTCTTGGAAAAAATCAATCAGGCAGTCAATGTCGCCCAATTCAGCGCGGCGCATATCGTAGACAACCACGCTCTTAGGCGGCACATCCAGCGCTTCCATGAGCTTCAAGCGAATGTTGTCAAAATGCTCCCCTCGGATTTTGAACTCCGTCGAGTCGTGAATGACCCAAGATTTGACTTCGGGGTTCTGCTTTACCATTTCAATAATATCGGTAGCCATTTTCAAATCTCCTTAGCAGATCGGTTCCTCAATAAGTGCCTTCACCGCAGCGAAGCGTTCACCGACCGCCTTCCACATTTTGAGGATCGGCGCAACGTCAACCGGTCGCAGATCGCTGTAGTCCAGTTCAACATTGCCCTTCAGCTGCACCGTGGAGTAGCAGCCGCCAGGTGCGTGACGGAAGGATGGATATACCCCGATCTTTCCTTTGTTGTTGGACGGATAGGTCGTGCCGTCGCCGAAGTCCATGTGACCCAGGCCAACGCTGACTCTTACGAGAACGTCCTTGTTGTAAATTTGAATTTCATCGTAGTCGGTACCCATCTGGCCCGCGGTCGTATAGTCCAGTTCATACCCGTTGTTCTTTGCGTGAGCGTTAAGGTTGTCAGCGAAAAGCTGTGCGAGTGCGGAAAGTTTGATCTGTCTTTTTGCCATATTGAGTACCTCTATTATTTCAACAATCAAAATATAACAATTTTCGGAATAACTGTAAATGGTATAGGGGAAATAATGACGATTTTTCTTAAAAATTTACAGATCTGCGGAATTGATGAAATTTGGGCATTTTGTGTAAAATATGAAAAAACCATAGGGGAAATGATGCGCTTGACCAAATTTTGTCACTGTCAAGGGTAGAACCTGAGGTTTTTTCTGCGGGTGCCGCGGTGGCGCTTCCGAATGTCATACACGGATTTAATAAAAGTTCTAAGATTCCCAAAGTTAACCCAGGGGTTCAACAGCAACCCAAAGATATCCCAACATCTTAAGATAGCAACAAAAAGCCACCCCTACCCCAAAGATAGCAACAAAAATAACCCAAGGAGATAATAGGAATAAATAAAGAAATAGATGCACTTTTAGATAACCCCGAGTATACAACTTATCAACAGTTAGATAACAGATTATTAAATAGGGGTAGTGAAGTGATATAAGGAGTAATTATAATGCAGATACTTACAGATGATGGGTTTAAGGATTTTGACGGTATTGTGCGAAAAAAAGCAAAATGCCTCGAGATTAGATATAAAGTAAATGGAGAACCTGACGGTACATTAAATTGTATTAAAGGCAGTAATGATCATCAGGTGTTAATTATCCCCCGTGGAAAAGAATGGGATTTGACTATTGATAGTTGTAAATGGATTAGACTAGATAAGATAGAAAAAGGGGATAGATTAGCAATATCAGTTGATGGGAAGTTATTTGACGGAACTGTTGTTGAAATTAAGCAAATAGGATTAAATGACGTATATACCCCATTAAATGTTGATGGAATAAGGTACTTGGAAGTAAATGGAGTAATAAACCATAACTGTGCGTTTGGTGGTTCTACATCGACTTTGATTTCGGAAGAAGGTTTGGATAAGATGAAAATCTGTGACCCGGTTGAATATAAGCTGGGGTATGACTTCTTGATATATGAAAAGCCGGATCCGAAAGCATTGTATGTTATGGGCGTGGATTCAGCGATGGGTGTTGCTGCTGACTATTCAGTGGTGCAGGTGCTGCGAGTGGTAGCGAAAGGAAAGTATAAACAGGTTGCGGTGTATCACAGAAATACGATTCGCCCAGAGGACTTTGCTGAAGTCGTTCATGACATTAGTGAGATGTATAACTCTGCTATGTACATTATTGAAAATAATGATATTGGCAGAACAGTAGCGGATGTTCTATATTACGAGATTGGCGACAACGGAATGATCTCGACGGACAAAAGAGGGAACCTTGGTACTCGTGCGGACCGCTCAACGAAGATTGATGCTTGTAAGATACTGAAGACGATGATTGAAAGAGGGGAGCTTGAAGTCGTAGATTCGGAAACTGTGAAGGAGCTTTCAAGGTTTGAAGAAGTGAGCACTGGTGTGTATCGTGCGACTGGTGATAATCACGATGACTTGGTGAGTGGGTTGTATTGGGCAGCCTACTGCTTACAGCAGCCGGAGATAGACCTTGACGGAGTTTGTGTGGCTGAAGTGAAGGCAACTGGTGATGACGCTTTGCCGCCGCCGATGTATATGAGCTTGCCAGGCGACTCGATGTTCGGTGCTGGCATTGACGCCAATTCATTCTGGAAAGGATTGAACTAAAAGTATAAATAGAATAGAAGGAATTTTTCAAAGGAGATTTTCAAAATGGAATTAAATGAAGCATTGACAAAGTTGCAGCAAGCAGGGTTTATCTGTGAGGCAGGAACAAATGGACTGATGCAGAAACTTAGAGGCTTTATCGCAAAGTATGGTCTAACTAAGTATAAAGTGACTACTGCTCTGTTGCAGAAATGGGTAAAAGAATCTATGCAAGACAAGATGAAGGAACGCCCGTGCCTTAGCATTCTTGATTACTTGTATGATGTAACTAAAAATAGAAAGTTTGACCCAGAAAAGGACAATCCCGATACTGTTGATATGTTCTATGAATGGGAAGAACTCATTGATGATTACTTTGAAGAATGGTATCAGGACCAGTAATTAAATACAGCAATTATGATGATAGAGGACATCTACGGGTGTCCTCTTTTTTGTCTGTTGAATTACCAATGGAATTATAATGTACATTTGTAGGGTGGTTTGCGGGTTATAAATATAACATGAGTTTTGAAACCCACATGAGACCGTTGATAAATCCGCAGTTGCGATTGGAAGGTGACAATCCCGATATGGAATTCTATATCAGGAATACCACAAAAGCGCTGAACAAGTATATGAAGGAACTTGAAGATGAGTTTGGTAAAAGGCACTTACCAGTGACTGGAGTGACTGTCCTTCCATTCTCCCCGCCGATTACGACTCCTGTGGCTAACAATTTTGGATACTTCGTTCCAAATCATATTCGTTTGACTGAAAGTGAGGTGAAGGCTGCCTTGTGGTGTGGTGTTCCAGAAATGTCGTTCATCAACCTGTTTAACCTGTTCGGCAGCAAGATGTCATTGAACTTTAACCGCGTATCATCAACGACCCGAAGCGTTGCTGAGCTGCAGTCTGCTCCTGTTGTTCCTTATGTATGCAACAGTATGGGCGTTGTTATGATGAGCTCGGCGCATTACGCAATGTATGGCGCTCAGTTCATGGCTGCGGTAAAGGCGTTAGGCACAGCGCTTGACGCATATAAGTTCTGTGAGCTAGAATCAAGATATCTGCAGATGGCTGTCACATCAACGCCGCCTTGTCCTGCTTTCATTGCTGGCACATGCTTGTCTACGAACGGCATTGTCGTTAATGGTATTTTTACAGGAACATTGGAGGCACATTTTGCAGCAGCAGCAACAGTATAATTATCTACCTATTGAAATGGAAGATCTTCCATCAAGAGGGTTGGTCTATCCTGAAGGTACATTCATCAAGGGCAGGTTCTTGAACATTCGAGACATTAAGTTCCTTGCTCTATTGACAGATGCCACAGCGCAGACAATCATTAACGAAATCATTGACCGATGCTTCTACATGAACATTCAAGTGGAAGACTTGGCTTTGTGTGACCGCACATACTTGATCTTCTGGTTGCGAGCAAACTCGTTCATGAAGGAAAACGGATACCGCGTCAGCGTCGGCAAATGCAATTATTGTCGCCGTCCGTTTGACTTTACCATCAAGCTAGATGACATTCCATTGAAACAGTTGCAGTCAGCACCTGGGAACATCAAACTTCCAAGATCTGGAGAATGGGTTAGCCTTAAACTGTCAACAGTCGCTGACTTGAAGATTGTTGATGAAGACCCTGATGTGCAGTTGATGGCTAGAATGATACGCAAGCCTGACCCCGTCAGGTACATTATGAACTTGAAGGTGATGGACTTCACATTCCTTTTGAATACATGCAAGCAGTATGACGCTGGCTTTGACATGCACTTTGATCTTGAGTGTCCGCACTGTCACGGTATCAACCCTATGCAGTGTATGATATCAGAAAGCGCATTGTTCGGACAGATAAACATGCGAGATATCATATCCTTGTCAATGAAGATCACCAAGTACCTTACATATCAAATCAGCGATGACACTCCGTGGCCTGAATTTGAGATGATAGCCGAATTGACAAATGTAATGATTAAGGAAGAAAACGAGGAAATGGCAAAACAAGAATCTGCTGCCAAGGCAAAGGCTCAAGCAGCACAGGCTCAGGCACATAGCCGTAACTTCAGAACCCATTAAGCACAGCCTCGGAAAATTTTCATGGGGTCTTCAAAGATCCCATTTTTTTGTTATTTTTATACCAGCATATAACATGCTACAAAATAGATAAAGGAGATTCTATGCCCGAATACGTTAATAATAAACGCTTACGCGAGGTGGTGAATCTTTACAATAGTATGAACATCAACGACAAGGGAGATTGGTGTGCTGCCTATCTCGCACGACTTGAACACAAGAAGAACAATGAAAAGATTGACGGACAGAAGTTTGAACTAGGTAAAGATTTTATCATCAACAAAGTCAAAAGCATTGAGGCGCTTCAAGCTAAGTATGAAGCATTTACGCCCGAAGAGAAGAAAGCGTTTGACGCTGAGTTTGAAAAGATAAAGAATGAACTCTGTGAAGACTTTCTGCTAATCATCAATGGTCGTATAAATTCATATAAGTTAAGAACCTCGTTGCGGAATCCTGATGACATAAATGACATCATTCAAGACGCACTTATTTGTGCATTTAGCTACATAAACAGATATGATCCTGCTCGCGGTTCCTCTGCATTTGCATTTATCACCCAGATCGTCTCGAACAGTATCATTTTAAGCGTCAACCAAATTAAGGACAGAGAAAAGAGAATGGTCAGTGGCCTTGACTACTTTGACAACATCAACACCATTGATGATCCGACCGACGGTGTCTCTGGACTTGCAAGATTCCTAGAATAGGAGAGGATATGGCAAACATCTACGAAAAAGATATAGAAGTTGCTTTGTTTGAAATTAAAGCATTGTTTGAATACAGCCACAAGAACTTGGAAGCAACAAACCTTCCTGCTAAGTGGGGCCTGGTAATTTACAACAATGTTCTACTATTGGGCACACCTTATGCCCAAATCGCACAAGGCACCTACGATGAACAGAACGACCCTAAGTATCACGAATACTGCCAGAAGATGAAATCCATCATTATGAAGTATGTTGACCGTGATGAACAAGGCAATCCTGTTTTTGATGAGAACAAACAGCCGGTCATTACTGACATGAATGTTGAGTTCCAGAATGAAACAGAAAAGCTGGATAGGGAATACGCCGAGCTCAATGATAAGATCATGCACAAGGATGAAAAGAACTACGACTTCCTCAAGCAAAAGGTCAAGGTTAAGATCTGTGCTTGCGACTTAGAAGATATTCCTGACGGCGTCCCGCCGAAGATTGTGGGCATCATTACAAAACCTCAAGTTAAGTAAAACATAGCGGCGTTGAAAAACGCCGCTTTTATAGTCTTTAGGCGTGCTTGTGTGAAACCGCGTAGCCAGTTCTTCCAGTGAAGTATTTGGTTCGGTCAACATACGAGTTCTTTGTTTCTTTTCGCATGTTAGCACCAAGGCTAGCCGCCATCTTGTTAGCGAACTCTTCGGAGAACTTACCATTGTTCTTTCTAAGATCTTCCAGAGCCGCTGCTTTATTCTCACGCAGATATCTACCAGTTGCTGCTGTGCTGCCACCAGAGCCATATTCCTGATGGAACAAACCACCGAGAGTATCAGTGTCCATAGCCTTCAAGATATCAGCGTCAACATTCCTCTGAACATTTCGAGCAACTTTGCCTAGAGCGATATCTTCAACCTTCTGAGCTGAAACATCGTCCATCTTCCATTGAGATTGTGAACTGTTTGCATCGCTGCGGCTTGAGAGCTGTTTAGTCAGCTGGTCCATAGTACCCGTGAGCTTTTCACCAGTCTTAGCATTGATGATTGTCAGCTGTGTATTCTTGAGGTCAGTACCTTCAAGGAATACTTGAGTATTACCGGCGCCAAAATTCAACTTGCCTGCCTGTTTGCCTTCGTCCATCTTGTTGAAGTAAACGGCGTTCTTTGAGCCTTCCTTTCTGCCCATACCATTTGTGCCGTAAACTTCAGCAGCACCAGCTGCCTGAATGCCTTTGACATCTGATACACCTGCAGCGCCCTTACCTGCGACTTTGACGCCTGTAGGCACGGTGTTGCCATGTTCAGTTGTTGAGCTGGCTTGTTCATCTTTCTTACCAGCTTCGTAAGCATCCTTAAATTCATTTGTCCATTGTGTAAGATTTTCAACAAGAGGCTTGACTGGCTGTGTATTATCAGTTGCAGCAGCAAGAGCGGTTGTCAAGCCAGCGTCATCTTCAATAGCTTTACCTCTACCAACATCGTGTGCATCTGCGAGGTTTTGAGACCAAGGCTGTTCTGACATGATATTGAATGTTGCCGACACAGCAACAATACCCGGACCTCCTGTTCTTGAGAAGGCGGGTTCATCGTATGTTGAAAGGACGCACTTGTAATACTTGTCAGATACGATTTTATTGAAGCGTGTATTGAATTCTTTAACACGGATGCCGACCACATAAGGCAAAGCATTACGCTGTAATGCGATAATCGTATCTAACCAGCTGATAACTCTTAAGCCATCAGTTTCTTCAAATGTAATCGTCAATGTGCGGGAAGCAATGTTAAAGATAGGAATGGTCTTAGCCATTACCCAAATACAAAGCAGCCTTTGATGTATCGCATTCAGTGCCTGAGATCTTAACTGACTGCACAGAATACTTCAGCGTTTCGGTAAGGGCGTCTCCCGCACCGAATATCTCAACCTCAAACCTGAAAGGTAGGTGAGGTCTGAAGTCAAAGAATTGTTTAACTGCTAATGCCATTTTATAACTTGTTTACTGAATAAGGTCCGCTTTCGGGCACGCCCTTTTCCATTGACTCAAACACAAATCCCAAACTCCACTTCGTCAGTGCTTCGTCCTGATAGCTAAGTTCATAAGGTTCAGCCTTTGTCAACTTCAGGTTATGGAAGTGGTATTCATACACAACCTTAGCAAGACGGTTATCAAGAATGAAAATGTCAATGTTAGTGTAGTCGTGCTTATCAACATTGTATGTGCCGTTAAGCGCCGTGTAGCCGTCTGTTGAGAAATTCTGATTAGATGTAAACCCTTTGCCCAATGATTGTCCATCGGGATTTTGGTTAAACAGTGCTTCCTTTGTCATCAAGTGTGCTTCACGCTCTTTACCATCTGCAACATAGCCTTCATAAAGTTCAAGCTGTAGTTCCTGCTGAATATCAATCTTCGGTATCAAGAACTTCTGCGAAACATTGCCATAGCTGTATTCTTCTTCAGTCCATTCAGCAACTTTAGGAACAGTGAAAGACGCACAGCGAAAACATTCTTTACCGTCCAAGCGAACGATAAAGCTATCGCTGAGCTTTATTGACTTCGTGTTGAAATAATTGTTTGCTTTGACTAGAGGCATACCAATTATATTTATCCTAATACTGTTTTTATATTTTGCCTGTCCTTATGATATTATTAGGCTCTAACTTTTTGCTGAGTGCTATGTAAAATCCCGCAGATTGGGCAATTCGTCAAGTTGTTTACGAATTGCTTTGCTGGATTGTTGCCAAGGTCAACGAACATGCCTGCATCAACAGTCACATTCTGCGTTGCGTAAACATTTGCATTACCGCTAACATTGATGTTGCAGTCACCGTTTACAGTCACATCAAGCCATGACTTCATGTTAGTGCCTGTCTTGATTGAGATGTTGCCGTTCTTGTCAATAACGGTTGTGGCGCCGGTGCGGTGTGTAAAGCACAAGTTGCCATCCTTACGGTTCAGCGTCAAGAAGTCGCCTTGGTCAGTCTCCATCAGCACCATCATGTGCGGATAGTCAGCACGGTTCTGTCTTGAGGTATAATCGCTTTCGCTGTTGTATTGGTTGAATGCTAGCGAGTCATATACGGGACGCTGCACATCGCCTTGGTCAAAGTAGCCACGAACCATCGAGTCAACTTCAGGAATGATCTGTGACCCGCATTTGCCGCCAAGCCATGCAATGTCAGGGATAGCCCAAGGTAGCTGCTTATCTTCAATGTTGTCATAATAACCGATGATCTTAATACGAACTCGGCCTAAACGGTCTGGGTCAGCCGTGTCAACCACCTTACCTGTCCAACGCTCATTTTGCGGAACAGTCTTCGGCGTCTGTATCATGTCCTTGACAACAGCCTTGCTGTCACCTTCAAGAATCTTACGGTACTGTTCAATATCACTAACCATTATTCACCTACATCAAAATAGCCATCATTAACCAATGTAATGGCTTGTGTATACGGTTCACCCCTTGAGTACTTGTGAGTAATCTCTGCGATGGCATACTCACCGGAGTGAATAGAATCAATTCTTTCGCTGCTTGAGAAGTCACATTTGACTGATGTGCCAAGCACAGGACGATGTGACTCCTTTTCATAAAGGTTGCCTTGCTTTGAAGTATCAACCATAATGCGAACAAAGTTCTGGAAGAATGAGCGACGAATCATTTCATTGTGAGATGGCGCGACTTCATAATGATCATGCAACTCATCAAAGTGCATGCCGCCATCTTTATGAATTGTCACATTGTCAATTTCAGACTGTTGCTTGTTCGAGATACCGCCAAGGTAAGGATCTTTACGCTGATATTCCTTTTCACGATATGCTTCAGTTCTATCCTTTGTGCCTGCGCCGAATACAGATGCAACAGCGCCGAGAGCAGCACCAAGCATTCCTTGTCCGTGTTGCGGGAACTCAAACATTGTCTGCGAAGAACGGTTATTCTTCGGAGTATAGAAACTTGTTTGAACCTTATAGCCGCCCATGTTCGAGATAGGACCGCCGGCATTCAAACAGAATACATCGGCAATCGTAATCGTCGGCACAGTGTCAGCGTCTTCACCATTCACAGTTGCTTGCATATCTGCAAACTGTATCAATGTCTTGTTGTCTACGATAGTCTTGACTGAAGACAAATGCGCAGTGCCTTTAACATCTGTATAGAACACTGGAGCGTCATCATCAGTTATCCATACATGCTGCAGAATTCGTTCGCAGAAGTCAGCAGCCGTTTCATTGGCATTAAGCCAGAATGAATAGTCAGCAGTAGCAACATCATTGACAAAGCCAATGCCTGCTTGAGCACATACATCTTTCATTGCTTCCCACGATGCTTTCTTGAGTGGGACAGGGTTTAGAATGTTCGTATCCTGCGGGTACTGGATAATCTTATTGATGAACCCTACAGCAGCATACACGCCTGTAATTCTGTGAATGTAAAGGTTATTGCGGTGGTCAGGCACATCAGTCACTGACTGAACTGTGAATGATGCAGAGACATACGGAGCTGCGACTTGGTCTTCCTCTTCCTTCAATGTAGCAGCCGGAGCCATACGCACATTCAATGTATCGCCGATGCGAACATTATAACGGAAGAAGAAACGGCCTGAGTCTGTCAGGACCATGTTAATGGTTGGCAGGGTTGTAAACAAGTTCTCTGTAATGTCTATTGAGTCAATGGCTTCATTCTCAATAGTAATGCCTTTCGTAGCATCTTTAGGGTCGCCAATCCAAACCTGAAGGTCAACATATGAACCTCCAGTATTGCCACCGCCAACTATTGTTTGTCCTTCCTTAGCCATTCTTTACCGTAAATGAAATACCTTTGTTGCCTGTCATCCAGCCGTTGATGTTGAAATTCTTCATGATTTCAGCAGCCTGTGAAAGACCGGCTGGTGCCTTGAAACCCCAGAATACCTTGTCATTGATAGCCAAAAGGAAGTTTGCCTTTTGAACTTTCATATATGTCAAAAAGTGTGTAGCCGCTATTACAAGCTTGAGGTCGTGGGTATTGTTAAACAACTCGACCATTTGATTAGTAAGACTTGCGCTAGGGTTTTTGAGATTTTGAAGCAGTGCCATAACCTTCGCCACCTTTTGTGGGTTCTTCAGCAACAAATTCTGGAGTTCTTCCATTGTTTCAAGGGTTAGGTCCTTTGCTTCTGTGTTTGTTCCAAACTGCGAATAGATGCCATACATCAATGATTGGTTCATTTGCTTGTATGGTCCTTCTGAACCGAAGTTGGCATGCTTGCCCTTAACTTCTATACGGTTGCCATCAGAGTCAACCAAGTCACCCTTCCCTGCTGAGAAGCGTATGTTGTTGAATGTAGCAACAAACAAGAATTCCCCTCGTCCAATAGCAGGGCGTGGAGTAGTCACCTTCAAGCAGTCCTCAACATAAGAAGGCTGCACATACAAATCAATCTTTGCTTTCTTTAAGAATGAACCTAGAGAGATCGGTCCAAAGTCCTGAAACTTGAAATGATTTTCTTTTACCTGTTCAAAGAAATCCGACGCAGGCACCTTCAAGTCCTTCATAAGGATTGTGCCGTGCTTTGACTTTAAGTCGGTGTGCTTACCAAGCTTTTCTTCGGTCCAGTAATCATCAAGCTCTTTCTTAATGTCACCGATGTTAGTGTCATTCTGTATGCGCGAAAACTGGTCGGCAGAAGCGTTGCCGACCTTTTTCATTTCGCCATCATCGTTCTTAATAAAAATCTCAGCCATACTTATTGTATTTATATGGCTGAGAAGGAATTAGGTTAGGAACTTATTATTGTAAGCGTAGTTGAAGTTCATTACACCGTATTCACCGTAGTAACCATTATCCTTATAAAGGATGCGTTGAACTTCTGCCGGGCGGATACCCTTGACAGCGTTCAAGGTCTGGTAGTTACCGTTTGACATCTTACGGAGACGAACGCCCTTGAAGTATAGGTTTTCCTTCGGGTCACCGTTTACGCAGTAGAAGGTATAAGTGTTCGGGTTCTTACCAAGGTTGCCGTTATTTGAAATGTATCTTCCAAATTCAGCCTGTGTTGCCTTCAAGATATCTTCAATGTAGAACTTGTAGCGCATATCGAGAATTTTCAATTCCATTCCCTTATAGCCCTTAGTTCCCTTGAGACCCTTAAGACCGGCAAGTCCCTTCTTACCCTTAAGACCTAGGGTAACTCCCTTGATACCTTTACGACCCTTCCAACCCTTGGTTCCCTTAGCACCCTTTGAACCCTTGATGTAGTCCCAACGGTAGGTGATGATAGGACCAAGCGTTAGCAAGAATGATGTGTTCTTCTTGTAGAAGTCAGAGATAGCCTTATTCAATGCTGCTGTCTTCAACATGCTTGCGTTAGTCTTGATGTAGTTGTCGTGTATCAAGTAGTCAAGTTCACGGATACGGAGCTTCCACTGTTCGTTATGAGCGGTGCGCTTCGTGAAGTAGATTGTGTCAGGTGAATAGCAACCATTCTGCAGGTTAGCAAAGCGTTCTGACAACGAATCATACTTAGCCCAATTACGAACTGCGAAGAAGTCAACTGCCTCGCGGTGTGTCACATTTGAGTCAGGGATTTCATCGTAGTTGTTGTTATGTGTTAAGAGCATACCGTGATTCTCAACAGAGAATACGTTCATACGCTTCAAGTACTGACCAATGTCTAGGTCACAGTTGTTTTCAGGTTTGATGTTGATGTAATCGTCATACAAGTTAAATGCCTGCTGATTTGACATCAGGTTCTTATAGAAGTAGCCATCACCGACCTTAACAACACCGCCGTCTTCGTATGCAACGATTGGGCGATACTTGACCTTTCCTTCGCCGGAACATGTTGGACATAGCCAATGTTTTACGCCGTCACAAGCATCACAAGGAACAATGCCTTCTACGCAAGTAGGACACTTAATCTGACCCCATTTTGTATAAGGCTGAGTACCTCTATAGTTACATGCATCGCAAGCTGCGGTATAACCACCGTCTAAATTGACAATACCATCAAGTTCAATGTTGCTTTCAAAGTCCTGCATGTTTTCATGCGAGAATGTATCATGCATGTTAATGCCTGAGAATGCACGATACCAATCGGTTAGTGTAGAATTATAGCTATGGCTAGTTTGATAGTCAACTTCGCTCTTAAGCGGTTTCATGTTCATGCACTTAGGACAAATCATGCCGTCAGCTTTACCACCAGTAACTGAATACCAGTCTTCGCCAACAAGTATCATGTGATATAATGGGCTTTCAGGACGAGAACCAATTACGTTCTTCATCATTTCTTCGTCCCAGCCTTCTAGTTCACGAGCCTGATCCCATGTAAGTACCTGAGTACCATGACATAGGTCGCATTCATGATAACCAACATTTGGCTTAACTTTATAATAGTAACCCGGAGTTCCGCAGTATCTGTTATTCGCCAAGCTTAACATATCACGATACATTGCCGAATATGTGTAAGTTCCGTCTACTGAATGTGCAGTTGTTGGACCAACTTTATATACGTCAGGACGTGAGCTTGTGGTATAAGTGAAGAGCTTATTACAGCAAGGACAAATGATTCTCTTATCAACCGTGTGATTTGTTTCATCATAGCCACCACCGCCACCACAGTGTTCACAAACCTTAGGTATAGAAACAAGTGTTTTTGTTATGCGTCCGCCGTGAGGTGCATAAGGATATACATATGATGTTTGTGCTGAACAGGTTTGCTTGCTAGTGTAAATGGTAGCGTCTTCAAAGTTAGGTACCCAAGTTGGTGCTCTTTCAGTTTGCTTTGTGAAGCCAATCAGATCGTTGTGTTCACCATCTTCATCGGTGTATACTTCATAAAATTCACCGTAGCAAGTGTTTTCATCAATACCAGTACCTTCACATGCAGTACATGGGTTTTTCACCAATGATGCATAAATCTTAAGTCCGATAGATGCTGAGAATGCACCGCTGGCACTATCGCGGTCACCCATACCACTACATGTAGGTAGCCATGCAAGAATCTTTTCTCTATTATCAGTGCTTGCCCATGAGATATTACCATCATCAGACAATGATGCAGGATCGGGTTCAACAAGCAAGCCGCTACATAGAGGGCACAGCGCAGTTTGAGCATGTACCACACATTCAGGACATTCAACAATTTGTGTGCCGTGGCATTCAGGGCATTCATATCCGCCTGTTCCTGAACAGGTTGAGCAAACTTGTTTGTCACCGCCACACAATTCACAAGGAATTGTCGGATCATCGCCGGTGTAGCCCTGACCGCTACATGCGGTACATGTCATCAATGTTTCATGGCAAGTAGGGCATGCAGAGTATCTCGGTGCATGTTCATAGCTTTCAATGTAGCCCAAGCCACCACAGTCAGGGTCAATCATTTGACCATAGCCTGAACAATCAGGACAAGGCAGCCATGCGGTGGTTGATGTGTCAATAATTTCCTTCTTACCTGAGCAAAGTCGGCATTCGTAAATAGCGTCATTTGCCGAAACATAATCTTGGCATGTGTAGAAGCCTTCCCAATCATCAGGGTTAACACCTGAATGAGAATTCTTACCTAAACATATTGGGCAAACCTGTGATGGGTCATCATTCAAATAACCCTTACCGCTACAGTTAGTGCAGATGTCAGCTGAGTAGTTCACATAGCCAAATCCATAACAGCTAGAGCAAGTGACAGTAGGATGTCCGGTGACAACACCGCGAGGTCTACCATCTTCACCAGTACATGTAGTACATAGGATACGGCCAGTACCTTCACAGTGTTCACACATTTCATATTCTTTATTGCCGCAAGCGTTATGATTACCAAATACAACGGCGTCATGACCGAAGTTTGAAAGCAATCCCTTATGGCCAATGAAGAAGTTGTTGTAGCCGTTGAACTCAACTGATGAAACGTTCAAGCCCATCATTGACAAACGGCCAGGGAGACCGTATGCACCGAAGTGTCCATCGCCGCCACAGCGTGAGCATTCTTGTGCCGCTAGCTTAACGACGAATGCGAGGTTGCTTACTGCGAATGAGCAGTTAGCTCTTACATCAGCCGCAAATGCTTCTGCGTCTTCCAGCGTTGTGAAACCCCATGCTGGGTCAATGTATGGGTCGCCTGTGTTCAAAGCATTGGCAACTTCTTCTGCCAAAACATTTATTCTTGGGTTAGGATAATTCGTAGGTATTTCACGACCGATGTCACCGCTGTGCTGGAATGTATCATCTTCCTTATAAACAACGGAATCATACGCAAATCCGTTATATTCAATGACAACGAAATACAGGTCAGTACCAATCTTACCTGTGCCGTCACAATCAGGACAACGATAAACATCACCACTGACAGGATCATAGCCGTTTGTTGCTGTGAATGCCGAAGCACGCTGAGCAGCAATAGCTGTCAAGCCAAATTGGTCTTGTCCAAAAATCTTTTCAGAGTCAATGATTAAACCACCGGAAATTGCAGATGCAGATGTTCCGCGTGAGTCAATCACATGAGTGTCGTATGATGAGGTTACGATTCTGTTGTCTTCGCTCAAAATCATTGAGCCGTCAAACATACCAGCGGTATTGTCATTTGACTTGATGAACAAATCGTTCTCACCAATTTCGTGATAGCCACGGTCACACAATAGACGCATATAACCAGAGGTCTGGTCAAACTTAGAGTCATCGTAGTTTGCGTTTTCGCGCTTCGTTGCTCCGCCGAACAAGTCAATTCTTGTCGCAGCAGTAGGAGCCTTTTCATTCATCTTGAAATAGCTCGGATCATATTCAAAGCCGATGCTCTGAGCTGCGAAAATATCGCCCGATGTCTTACCACCGTAAGAAAGCAACAACTGAGGCTTGACGAACTTATCATCATGTTCGTCAAAGATGTTCACTCTCGGAGTGACATTGAAGATGTTGTTGTTCTTGTATGTATTAGGGATAAGATTGAGCGTCTTATCCATATAGGCAATGCCTTCGTTTTCAATCTTCTTGCCGTTTTCAAGTTCAACACGAGTCTTATATTCCTTGCCCGATGGAACAAGGAATGCGCCTGGAAGGTCCAACTTAATTGTAGTCTGGTCCTTCTGATTTGAGTTCTTCATGATTTCGGCATAGTCTTCATCAAGCTCAACCGGAGAAGGAAGCTCACCGAGCTGCGACAAAGAGAACTGCACGTTAATCGTAAATGCAGTGTCCTTTGTAATTACCAAGCCTTTTGACTTTTCAGCAAAGCAAGGGCTGTCACCTGCGCCGAACCAAATCCACATAGCGATGTAGGATTTCTTCTGTGTGATAACATGCCACTTATCTTCGGTGTATTTTTCACCGATTAGAACGATAGCACGGTATGTGCCCATGATACCGTTTCTTGTCTTGTTGTTCAATGCTGAGTTGATGCGAATCTTGTAAGTACCAAACTTTTCCCCACCAAGGACTGTGCCTTTATCATCTGTTGTTTCAGGAACCGTCAATTCCAAGCACGGTTCAAAAGTGACATCAAACAGGTTGTTTAGGATGTCAGAGTCGTGCTTGTCTTCATCAGTCACAAGAACACAGTTGTCACACAATTCTTCAAGAGTAATATCCTCAAAGGCGTATGCATCAGCATACTTCTTTTCAAGCCACTTCTTTGTGTCATTGACAAAAGCATATCCTCGGATCACGCATTTGATACCGCGTTCAGCGAGGATAGTGTTGTTTTTGAAATCTGATGTATGTATAATCTTCATGTTATAACTCTTCTTTAATTATTTATACTGAAGAAACCAGTCATGTTGTTGCTGGTATCTCTCAGATACAAATACTGAAGAGAGTTATAAGCAGAGACTCTGCGAATGTCGTATGTCTTTGTTAGACCATCGCCATTTCTATACATACGGTATGATGTAACGGTTGTTCTAAAGTCAGGGTCAGCCTTTGTTGCCGTTGTCTGATAGGTAACGTTGATTATTGAGTTGGACTTAAGAGCCGAAATATCAGTCTTGAAGTATTCTTCAAGGTTTGTGGCAGCGCTGATAACAATGCTCTTGTTAGTAGGCATTGTGTTGTTAATTGCCTGAACCTTATCGGTGTAGCTGTCAATGACGTTCTGGAACTCCTTCATAGAGTCATAGACGTTCAACTTAGCATACACTGATGAGAACGGGATGTCATATCTTGCACCCTTACAGAAGGCCGTGATACCGCTAAAGCCATATCGTGCAGAGTTTTCAGGATGTGTATAATCAGAGATACCCACCCAACCCTTACGGTTGACGGTGAACAAGTTATGGCGATAGAAGTTAACCATATCGCCGCGTTCGCCTTCGCCCTTACAGCCGATGGCATTGAAGAAGCGGTTATTGTCATTTGAGCCATCAAGCAAGTGGCTAATCTTCTTCAAATAATCTTCCGATACGAAACCGTCACCAACAATGAGCACATTGTCAGGATCCTTGTCATTCAAGTTGAAATGACCAAGAAGGATCTTATCGCCCTGACCCTTGACATATGTCAAGCCACGACCGATAGCAATTAGGTTGCCACTGTTGTTATTCGTGTAGCCATACATATTACCGATTTCAAGATCGTGCTGTGAGTATTCACTGAACACGTGCTTTGCTGACGGCGTTGAAATGTATGTGCCGTGGAAGTCATCGTTGTTGTGACCGTTGATGAATGAGTAGTCAGAGTCAAGCAAGAAGTGCTGTGACAAGTGACCACCAACGGTATACGGTGTCCAAACAACTCTACCCTTATGACCCTTGACTCCCTTGTCTCCAGAGTAGCTAGAGGTGTAGTAAGTTGAATACCACGGTGTGACAACAGAGTTATCAGTCTCCATGAATGTCACATTGTTTGTGCCTGGGAACTGATGGAATACCGATTCCGTCCCAGACTGAACGACGTTAAAGTTCGAGTTGATGAAGGAGATGTTGTTTGCCGCGTGAGCATAAAGGATGTTGCTATCAGAGTTGATGAATGTGTTATCAAACGCTGATGTCGGCAATTCGTTTTCTTGTGAGTAGATGAAAGAGTTGCCGTAGATACCCTTTATGTTCTGATAAAGGTTGTTCACGCCAAGCAATTCAACGTTGATGCGTTGCTTACCGGCGCCTGCCAATTCAAAAATTCTGAACAAAGGAGCACGACCACCTGAAGCATAGTTAAATGCTAGGCGTTGACCGTTCCATGATTTGTTTCCTTTGTTGTTAACCAACGAGAACATCAACTGCGGTGTAGATTCCGCAATTCGTTCAGTACCCTGAGACATGATGTTCAACTTAGAGAATACATCATACGGTTTAATTTCTTCATCAGGTACTGATGTGATGAATAACTTATTTACAGTTTCATAGCTTTCACAGTCATTCAATGTATTCGTTGAAGCATCATTAGCAAGGTGAATGCCTTGGACCAAACCCTTTTCATTATAGCCTTCAGGCATTTGGTTTTGAATGTCAACGATAGCGTCTTCGCCGTTTTCATCGTAGGCATATCCTACATGCATTTCAACATTCATGACAAGGCGATCTTTCTGTTCCTTCAAGATCATCAACTTATCAACAGCGAAGTATGAAATTGCGAACAGTACCGGCTTCTGTGGGTCAAGAATGTCTAGGTTATCATCCTGTGGTTCATTCTTGAACGGACGAGCAATATAGATGATACCGTCAAAGGTTTGGTCACCTGTCACATCAGTTACGTCAACAAGTTCACGGTTAATGACAACATCATATGAAACATAGGTGTTGTCATAATTGTTCATTTGCTCGTCTTCTTTGCCGTCGCCATCAGCGTCGGTGTAATATGATTCGTCATAGTTGTATGCGTGCTGCAGAGGGAACAGATGATTTTCAACATCGTCCCAGGCATTTGCATACTGAATAGCATTTGGGCGGTGAAGGTTGTTGTCATACGAATAAGTGACGCCCTTGAAGATGACGTTCAGGTTTTTCTTAACATCATCAAGCGTAAAATCACGAAGGCAGTTGAAGTCAAATTCATCGTCCTTACTGCCGGCGTCCTGACCCTCTTCGTCTGTGCCGTCATTGTCAATTTTCAAGCACTTTTGTTGGAGCCATCCGTTGACATCCTTAAACAAAGCATAGCCCTGCAGAGCAAACTTAAAACCGTTGCCCTGCTTATAAATGTTCGCCTGTCCCTGGCGAGTAATAACGCATTCTTTTTGTTCTGCTCTATAACTTGACATAGCTTCTTAAATCCTTTTTATATTTATTCCAAAGGTTCGCAATAACAAATTTCAGTTCCAGGCACATGTCTGATTTGGGTTGTCATTGTTAAGTCAGCACAGTCATCAAGATTGGTAATTCTGATACGGATTTCCAAACGAGTCTTGACACGGTTAACAGCGGCAGCCTTTTGTTCTTCAGTCAATTCGTCGTCTGCCATGATTGCTGCGATGAGCTGTTCACGAGCTTCATCAGCCTTGTCAGCAGCGTAATTTTCAAGGTAGTAGACTGGCTTTACAAATTCAGCCAAGTGAGTAGCCATTTCACCATCCTTAGGATAGATGTAGAAACCGCTGTCACACATTGTAATGTCAATGTCTGTCAACTTCATTTCCTTGATGAACTCGAAGTGTTCAGTGTCACCTGTCACATCGAGGTCGTATGTTGTTTCGTGTGTCCATTCACCAGTCGGATCATACTTATCACGAATGTCAACTTCATAATTGATGTCATAATCAGCGTTCATCTTGAAGATGAATTTGTGTCGTGATTCGTTAATCATTGTTGAGAGCAATGTGTAAGCATTCTCCATATCAGCAGGGCTTACTTCACCTACTTCCTGTTTTGTCTTTTCAGTGGCAATGCTGTGCGGCACAAAGTTAACCCACAAGCGTGTGGCATGCATGACCCTCCAGTCTACTCTTGTTCGTTCAATCATTTCAGCCAGTTCTTCATTCTTCCAAGTGAGCGTGTATAGGTAGCTGTCATCGCCTTGTCCTTCAAAGTCATCATGAACATACGGGTTCACGAGCCAATGCAAATCGTATTCAAAGATGATTGTGTACTTAATCAAGTTCAAGATACGAACGATAGGCTTGATACTCTTGATGAAACGAACGAATACTTCAAGGTTATCGTTGAAGGTAGGGAAGTCAACGTTTAGCGAGTTGAACTCAAGGTTGAATCTTGAGGTCAAGAAGTGTGAGGTGAAGTCAAACATGCGGTCTTCTTCAACGAAGTCAGGATGTTCTTCAACTTCCGGTCCTAGCTTACACCACAAGTTAATCACCTTGCAGCTCAGTGAGAACATCTTCATTGCGAACACCATACCCTTGACAGAACCCTTAAGCTGGTTATACATCGGAAGGTTCTTCAAGGCATACTTCAAAATGTCAATGACATCGTCTTCAGTTCGGCCGTTGATGTAAGCGGCTCTCTTAGGTGTCTTGCCGTCCTTTTCATAGATGATTTGACCGTTGGCGTCCTTTACCACTGCAGGGTTGCTGAAGCCAAGGTTTAGGTCAATCATTGTCTGTAGGTCAATGTTATATTCCATACCGAACTGCTTAGCATAATGCCAAATCATGCCATGTTCAATTCGGTCAATATCATTGAAGTCACCGATCTTCGCAATCTTTTCAAGGATTGAGATATTGGTGCCCTTTGTCATATTCGTGTAAACGGTATTCAAGTAAAGTTCAAAGAACTTGATGAACTCGAAGTAATCAGTGTTTCTTAAGTACTTCGGAACATAACGCTGGATGTTATACTTACGACCTTCGGAGTCCATAACAATCCACGGACCATCGCTTTCAATAGCGTAGGTCGAGGTCTGTATCATATCATCAAAGATCTTGACGCCTGTATGTAGCCAAGCTTCAATGTCAATGTTGCCACCCTTCGCAATGTTTATGACCTTGAAACGAATCACGCCTGTTGTTGCGTATTGTGAATCGTCGTATGTGCTGATGTCAATGTCAGCACCGCTGAACATATCGTGAATTAGGTCATTAGGTTGTTCATCTTTACCTGGTCCTGCTAGACCAGCCATAATGTCAATCGGCCAGAAGTCTGTATTCGGGTTATAGACTGACACCCAAACAGAGCCTAAAGAGTTTTCATCAACTACTCTGTTTGCTGGGTCATGGTCATAGAACTTAATTACCAAAGGCTGCAGTTCGGAGATATCGTCCATTGAGTCAATAAGAACCCACTTACGCTTTTCGCTGCCGTTTCCTCCGAATGTATATGTTGAAACGTTGCCGGCTTTATCCCATACAGATATTGCTAAGCCATCGTCATTAAGGCGTTTCACTTCAGGGTCAGATGCGCCGTAAAGCAAATCAAACTGAACCTTGTATGTATGGAAACCATCTGACGAAATCTTCAATGAGTATTCGTCAATGTAAGGCATGTTAGTTAATGGGTCAACGCCGATGATTGGGTTCGGGTTTTCCTCAGATGCAGTTGGTTCCTTTTTACGGTCATACTTATAGATGACAATTTCAGGGTCAGTTTCCGATGCTGGGATAGTCACTTCAAAGTTCTTGAAGTCAAGGCCTGCTTGGTCTCTGAAAATAAATTCACAGTGGCGCTTTACATCGCGGCGTGTTTTCTTATCGCATATCCAAACATATTCGGTTCCTTTATCGGAAACAAATGCAGGCGGAACGTTGTCAATAACCACCGTCTCAATTGAGTTGGTGATGGTGATGAATGAAGAACCTGGTGAGAGATAGCGAGTAGGGTTCTTCGGGTGAGACGCATCCCACTTCTTTACTTCGTCTTCATGATATTCAAGCCAAGGCTCCAATGCGTCCCAGACGAATTCATCATGCTTAATGATAGCTGACGCAGGTTCCTTTCCTGACTCATCAGCTGTAGCTCTGAACTTCCAAGTAGTGCTATTGCCTGTTTCGGTGAATGGATAGAACTTGATAGTGTCATCTGTAATCTGTTCATAGTTCCACTCGAACAGCCATGTCGTGTCAAATCTTAGATAGTCATAGCTAAAATCAAAACTGCTATTCTTAATCATTTACGCCTCGTTCCACAAGCTAAGCGTTTCAAAGCTGCGACGGTCAAGCGATGTGAAGTTAATCTTCGGCCAGTCCTTTTCACATTGCTTAGCATAATTTGAAACAATGAATATACGGTTGATGACAGGGTTCTTGACGATGATCTTCGTCTCACGCTTCGTGTTGTTCGCAACATGTCGGTCGAGTTCTGGACGATACTTCTGGAGCTTCTTCACCAAGTTGGCACGAAGCACAGATGCAGCCTTCTGCAGTTCGCCTTCATCGCAAGAATCAATGAATGAATAAAGGTCGCTAGTCAGAAGCACATTCTTTTTGAATGATTCCCAATCTGTCGTCAACTCCTGCTTCTTTCCAGCAGGTAGAGCAAAGGCATTGTCATTGAACCAATTTGAAATGTTTTGAGCGTTCCACAAGTACTTTTGAATGACCGTCATTTTCAGCTGCTTGATTTCGTCCTTGAATGTTTCGGAATAAGTGACGAAGTCAGTCCATTCTTTCGTGTCTTCATTTGACACGACCTTCGCTGTAAATTCATCAAAGGAGCGAAGTCCTTCAACTTGAATTAGGCAGTCAGCGTGGTGGAACGGGTTATTGCCCTGTGAATAAAGTTCTTCAGGGTTAACCGTAATTTCGTATTGTTCAGCCTCACAGATTTCCTTTAGGGTATCTACTAAACGAGAATATGGGCACTGAACATAGCCCATAAACGATTTCTGAGACAGAATGCCCTGAAGGTCTTTTTGCTGAACCGGCAGGGTTGTCTTTTGAATGTTGAATACTTCTGAATAATTTAACATAGCTATCTCTTTTTGTATTTATACGGTTGGAATAAATATAAAGTATGGAGTATAACATTTCAAATTACAACGGCAAGTGGCTTGCCTACGGAAATAACTACTTCCTTTTAAGAACAGTAGTGAACGGCGACGTCATTAAGATGGACGGTGTTATGCAAGAATTGCCGTCATTGAGCTTCTCGTCTGAATGGGAAGCCTCGCCGGCCGCGACTTTAGGTGATGAACTTGGCAAGTTGGCAAATTCAGAATTCCTTGAATTTCTGTCTCAAAAGGGTAATGCCCAAAACGGCACGCACATGGTGAATGCCGACCAGATGACTTCAAGAACATATAAGTCTGGCTCAAAGCTATCGTTTGATTTGAAGTTCCGTTGCTATACCGGACAAAAGGTTGGTCCATACAAGACAAGATCCGCTAGAGAATGGATGCAGTTCTTGTCACTTACAACGCCTGTGAACAGCAACTGCGGCGTCAATGTTGAAAACCTTCTAAACAATATCCCAGCAGCTGCTGATGGCGCTGTTGCTTTGTTCAAAGCACTTCGTGAAGGTGACCCTGCTGACAAGGAAAAAGGTGACGATAACAAAGATCTTACGCCGATGTCAGAACAGGTCAAGAAAATCCAGACTGAAAATAAAGGCGCTGACTACGTCAATAATGTGGTTGAAGGTATGTCAGATGAAGGCAGCGGAAAGCGTGATAAAGAACAGGCACGCATTGCAGCGCAGAACATGGACTCCGCGATGCAGAGCACAAACGCTGACCCTGGCCTCACATCCGATGCCAAGCTTGACAAGCCTAAGCTTTATGGTGCTAACATTTTCAGGTTGAGAATTTATCCGTTCATTTTCAGAACATCATTTACAGTTGTCGTAAAGTCATGGTCAGTCATGCCGTCCCGTGAATGGAACATTGACACAAAAGACCATTACTATTATGATTTCAATATCCAAGTTGAAATGGACCAGGTTCCTTCCTGTCCGACTTGGCAGAAATTGTTTACTTAATCGTTTTCTTTGAGAAGAAGCGGCTCACAAGAGCGTTTGACGGACACATGTTCGTTTCAAGTTCAACATCAAAGTCAACCCACAAAGGCATTGGAACTTCTTCAATGTTTTCGTTTGACTCACCCTTCGCTGCGACGAATTGCTGGCTTGGTGAGATGCTTACGCTTTTCACAATCCAGTCAAGGTTTGAGCAACCGTAATTTCGAGTAGTCACCAAAACCGTAAAGCCACCGCGCTGTGTCTTGTTGCCGTCAGATTCCAATGTAAGTCCAGCGACATCGCCAACTGCTGCAAGCGTATATTTTGCAGCAGCGCCAACAAAGCTGGTATCGTCAGGTCTGCCCTTTACAGCAGTGCCTATTGCTTCGCCAGTATTAGCCACGCTTCTAGCAGCATTAGCCACAACACCCAATGTTGCGGTGCTCAATGTATACTGCTTGTAAGGTGAAGTGACATAGGCAAAGAACTTGATAACATCGTGATAAGAAGCATCACAGGCACGGAAGCCTGTAGGATCAGCCGTTTCATTGTAGTAAGATCTGAATTTTAACTTAATTGAAATTGGCTCGCCTTTTTCAACCACTTGTTGTGACCATGCATCAGTAGCGACTGGAGTGAACAGTTCAGGTCCAGATACCATTCTGACGAACTTGTTGCTCATCAGTTCATTTATCTTACCCGCAACAGATGCAGCCGCACCGTCCTTCCAGCTTGTTGAAATCTGGAATGTAATTGGTTCAAGCGGAATGAAAGAAAAGGTATACATTGGCAAGAACCCACCGTCCTTGTCATAGTTAGGGTTAAACACGGTTAGCCTAACTGTTGAGTTCTGCACTGGGGCAGCATACTTATCGTTTTTTCTTTGAGGTGCCTTAACCGTTAACATCTATTACCACCAACTGAATAAACCTTTGTCCTTTGAATCCTTAGGAGCCGTCTTGTAAATTGCGTCAACCACATCCTTCATTGATGCACGAACTGCAGCCATCTGCAAGCTGAATGCTTGAGCAGTGACAAAGTTAGAAGGTACTCCCTTAAGAGTTGTTGTCTCTTCATTAACACCTTCAGTGTCTGTAGGAACGATTGTGTTAATTCCACTTTCAATGACGGATGTTTCCGCATTGGTAACTGTATTCGTAATTGCAGTGGATTTCGCAATTCCATTCTGTTTCATTGAAACTGCCTGCAGAACGTCCGCGATAAGAGCCGCAATCTGTCTGCTGTTCTCAACCAATGGTTCCAAAGCCTTCGTGAATGAATTACTTCCGACGAGTCCCATCAACCAGCCCACAAGCGGCATACCGAACAAGATTGAGAGATATGCCCCTGTAATGACGTTCAGGTCATTTAACATTCCAGCAATTAGCAATTTTGTCTGACTTGAAATCGTCTTTGAAACATCGGTAAATAGGCTGCTAATCTTGCTCATGGTACCTTGGTAAGCAGCGTCAAAGTTTGTCGCCACTGTTTCCATTGCAGTCTTAACAGGTTCAATGATATTTTCAAAAGCCTTAATAAATCCTTCAGCCACAAGTGTAGCAAAGACACCGCCAACCTCAAAATTGGCAGTTAGAGCCTTGATGGAAAGTTCCTTCAATTCATCTTCAGTAATTTCCTTCTTCGGTTCTTCTTTCTTTCCGAATCCGAACAGACCCTTAATAAATCCACCTGCCGCAGAACCAATAGCCTTAAGCACTGTAGCCACAACATTTCCGATGGAATCCACGATGCTAGTGATAGCACCCATGATAGCGTCAATACCGCCAACTACCAATGAAAGAATTGCCTTAGGAATGAATGTTATCGCTTCGGTAAGAACTTCTATTGCTGTGTGCATCATGTCAGTGATGATCTTGCCTAGCATTGGAGCAATTTCAGCAAATGCCTTTATAGCATAGACGATACCGTCCACTATCACCTTGACCACTTCAAGCAGTGCCTTTGCCAAAGCAACGACGATAGCAGCCAATGCAACGGCAATCATTACGCCGATAAGCAATACAGCTGCGATAAGCACAACTGACACAAGTATGAATGCAGCAGCCACAACAGCGACGGCAGCAGCGACTAACGCAAATTCTGCCCAGTCAGCAGCAACTGATGCGACGGTCTGAACAATCATCATCGCGAACTTGAATGCCAAATAGACTGCTTCCTTCGCAATCTTCCATGCAAAGTATGCACCTGCAGCCGCAATTATGAATGCGACTACACCGGCAATAGCCGCTTCAACAGATGTATTGAAGTAGCCCTTAATAAATCCATAAAGCAACAAGCCGAACACGATAAGCATTGGCACGACCTTCGTTAAGAATGTCATAACCATTGTGACTGGGTTCAATGCCTTGAATGCAGCCATAGCCATTGAAGCAGCAATTAACTTGCTGTCAAGTGGCGGAACATCACCGCCTCCGCCTCCACCGCCTTCTTCACCCTTCTTGCCTTCAATAACCTTTGTCTTAGCAGCGCCTTGCTTTTTCATTTCCTTGCTGATGTTTGTCCATAGCTTACCATACTTGGTATTTTGAACATATTCCTTTGCAGCAAGTTTAGCCATCTGCTTCAAAATTGAGCCTGTGTTCTTCAAGTGAGACACTAGGCCTTCTGACTTGTTTGAAGCCATGCTCTTTGTTGTCGCATCAGTAAGGTTAGCAAGGCTAGCCTCTAGGTTTGATGCGTTTTCTTGTTCGTTGCTAACAAGCTCCTTGACGCCATCGGTCAAGGATGTCAAACTCTTTGCGGATTCTTCTTGTGTCTCTGCTGTTTCAACAGACACCTTGTAGTTATCAAGGAACGCTTCCTTGATTTGTTCAAGTAAGTCATTACCCAGGAGAGCAATTTCATTGCTGTCCGCTTGCAGGTCGAGTGACTGCTGAGCTTTCTGAGCATTAAAATAATTCTGTAAATCCACGCTTTACCTCTAAATTATTTATTAGTAAAGCCAGGTTGTCTCAACGCCAAAGGATCCTGTGATTTCAGATTCGGCATGGTAGGATGTTTCCCTATCGCCTTCAAATTCAGCAAGGCGGCGAGCAATCTCCTTTTTCCATTCCTCTTGTATCATTTCTTCTGTCTTGACAATCTGCACTTGCTCTTCGCGATATGCCTGCATTTCTTCATGTGCTTTTGCAGACGATTCACGAGCAATCTTCAAATGGCATTCACGAGAGCAGCAGTTCTGATAGCCGGTTGACAACTTCAAGAATTTGGTCGGCTTGCCGCAAACTTGACAAACGCCTTCGCCTTCCTTCTTCATGAACTTGTCATAATACTGCTGGGCGTTCATGTCATGTTCTTGCTTGATATGGCGAGAGAACGCTAACGAGGCTGCATTATAGCTACGGCCAGATATCTTAGCACCGCACTCTTTACATTCAAGTGTGGTTTCTTCGGCATGCGACTCTTGCCATTTCTTAGCACAAGAAATACAGCAGAACCTGCTATAACCTTCTGTTAGGTTAATGAATGAAGTCGGGTTGCCACACTGTTCGCAGCGACCTTCATCCGGCTTCTTTAAGCACTTGTCATAATATGTTTGAATGTCAACGCCGTGCTTTGACACGATATGCGTGCCTAGCGTCTTTAGCCCATTAAATACACCACCGCAAATTTTGCAGTGGTTCTCGTTTGATAAAATCACAGACATTTTACTTTATGTCGGAGCCCTTCATATCAGTCGGTCTCTCGACCCCTTCATCACCTTGTTCTACAACGAATTCCAATTCTTCCACTTCAAAGGTAGCAATCATCGTTCCCAATTCAGCAGCACTATACTTGAGGTCAATAGTGCTTAGGTTGTTGATGATGCAGTGCTTGAAGCGAATCTTTGACAGCACACGCCCATCGTTATCAAGGAAGCAAACCTCAATAGCGTCAATGCAGTCAAAGCGAAGTAGTTCTTCACCTTTCAAGCTCTTCTTGCCACATGGCTGACCGTATCTCATGTGATACAGCCAAGATGCAAGCAGCCAATAGTTAAAAGCATGTTCATCAATCTTGAACTCAATAGTCACAGTCTGCAAGTCACGAGAACCAATCGGGCTCGGATGCAACTGTCTATATTGTCCAGTGGTTGAATAAAGCATAGGAATAGACAAGTCAGGAATGTTAATTCCCTTTAGGTAGTTGTTCAGCACATGAATGTCAATTCCCTTATAGCCAGTCATATTAGGCACATTGGAAAAACGCACCTCAAACTTGTTTTTATGGAATTCATTTATTTGTGTTGTTAATCCTGGCATGATACTCCTTAAATGGCGACAGTCACTCTAACTTGGTTCTGAGAGAATGTCGGCACATTTGCAGTTGTTTCAATGAACTGCGTAATTTCATACATCTTAACATTGATTGTGTTATTCGGCTCGGCTGCTGAGTGGTGACCTGTGTATGATGGTACTAGCTTAACCGCTGTTGCTGTTGGTTTGATATCTTCAGTTGTTGTCTGAGCACTTGTTGTGCCAATCATAAACGGAATAGGCATTGATGACAAGGCAGCGATGTCGTAAATCTCTGACTTGAACTTACCCCAGTTATAATGATAGCCAGATGTTTCAATATCCTCAGTAATGAATGCGCTTGACTTGATTGTGTAAAGCGGTGTAATCAATGTCTTGTCAAGATCCTTCTGTGGATTGGCTGGGTCATTGGCCATTGTCAGTGGTGTGTTGTTGCCATAGAAGTGGTCACCGTCAACCGTAGGATCGTTGAACACATAGTCAGGGCGATAATCATCTTCAACATCGTATGATGAAGTTTCGCCTTCAATAGTCTTACCTGTAATGGCACGAGTATGAATAGGCACAACAGGGTCAACTGTTGGCGGGTTCAACTCTAGAGGATCTGTGCCTGTGTATTTCTCCATGTCGCCTGTAAGCAAGCGAGGCATCAAGCAAACTTCAAAGCGAGCGATATTCTGATAGTCCAGCGCACAAACCACAACCACTGACTGGAACTTGTATTCAGCGTTTGGCTGTGGAATGAAACGGAATGTCAAACTCTTCTTATCCTTTGATACCCAATACTGCATACCGTTCAAGATAAGCGTTTCATCATCGGTATTCGCAAAAACGTCACTCTTAACGACGCCGTGAACAGCGCCAGATACAGCCGAGGTTTCATATGTAGGGCTGCCGTCACATGTGATTGACAACATAGGCTTGCTGATTTCAGATATGTATGTTTGAATACCTGGGCGAGGCGGTGTTGCTGATGAGACACCGTATTCACATTCATCAACCTTTACGTTAGCCTCGTCCATTGTGTCCGATAGCTGTTTCACAATCGTGTTGATTTCATCTATCGCTTCGCCAGTAGCATAATGCAAACGCCCTATCTGTTCATCATAGAAACCTGATACTTCGGCAAATGTATATGTATCAGGGTAAAGAGCATGAGCCTCAGCACCTTCAACTACGATGTCGGTGCGAGCATCTCTTGTTCTTTCATAGCTGTGCTTAACTTCCAGCAAGTCAGCAATTTGCTGAGCTGCGTCAGCAGAATGGAATTGGTCAACAACATCAATTCTGAAGTCAGGCGCAGTCAAGTCTATTTCGTCAATCGTGTCTGATGTGACTGTCACCGTGCAGATGAAGCCATCATACTCCGATTTAACATACATTGCCATAAATTAGCTCCTATACTTATATGTGATGTTCAGACGGACAACAGGCAATTCATTTGTCATCGAGAAGTTCACGATGTTGTTGTTATCGTCAAGAACGGAGTCACATAGGGTCACCTTAATCAGTTTATATATATCCACCACAAGATTTGTGATTTGGGTCCAGAGCTGACCATCCACATCTTCCTCGTTCATATCAGTGTATGAAGAGTAATAGTACTTGGAGATGATCTTCGGCACCATATACTGCCAATAAGATTTTTCAGTCAATTCAGTTTCCATTTGGTTCTGGATAGCACCCACACGCTTAATCGTTTCTTGACGAGTGATTTCATCCATTGACTCAACGAAGTATGGCAAAGCAATGGCACGGTCTGCTTCATACACGACAGTGGCATTCTGAATCCATTCCTTCAGGTCGTTCTGAATTGAGGCAACCTGCGAAGGTGTCAAGCCATAAGACGAAGCGTTTGATGTTGAGAAGTTTGTGGTTGATGCAAAGTCATCCTTTGAAGTGACATACAAATAAATCATTGTCTGACGGTTAATCACATCAAACTTTGAACGCTGCTGATAACCATACATCGAGATGATGACGTTATCGCCTGACTCAACAACTTCATACGGCGTGAACTGGACTTCGTTTCTGTAGTCCGTTTTCTGGTCAGCGCTGTTGTAGGCATACAAGCGAATCTTGAGGTTCTTGTTCCTCAATGCTTCAGCGTTAATCTGGTTGCCATTTGAGTCAGTCTTCGGCAATGTGATAACATTGTAGTTAGCATTGTTGCCTGTGTTATTGTAAATCGGTGAGCCAGGAAGGTTCTTGTTCAAAGAGTAGATCTGGGTATAGGTCTTGTTGCTGATGTTGTAAGACAGAACGTTTTCCTGTCCCTTAATCAGTTCAGAGACCTTTATATCCAAGTTAATAGCCTTTGTCTCATTACGGTTAGCGAAGAACTTCAGGATATCTGCCTTATAGATTGGCGAACCAAATGAAGTATGTTCATCTAGCCATTCATAAATCTCATTTTCAACTTCACGCTTGTAATTGCTCATCTTAGCAAGCGGGTCAATTTCAACGGTGCCAACGACATCGTAGTACTGAACAAACGGAGGCATTGCGAATACCTTGCTGTTCATAATCATCTTCGGTGCGATGTTCTGACGAATCTTCTTGATGTTCTTCAACCACTGCTTTGATGGGTTTCGTTCATACTGCTTCTGATAGAAGGAGTTGAAACTCATGAGCATCTTCAAGTAGTCAGTCAAGTGGTCAAGATATGCAGAGCCTGAACCGTAAACGGTGAATGCACCGAATGAGTTGTCATCTTCATCAAGCACATTTCTGACGCTGTTTATCTTACCGTTGATGTTATAGGTACTTGCTGCAATAGCATAGCATATACAGTTCTGCAGGTACTTATAGGTAGTCGTGCCACCTTCAAAGATTTCTTCAATTTCTTCTTGTCCCCATGCTCCGGCGTTTTTAACACGGACAGGTGAAGTCATAGCCTTAAACCAGCTGACGAAATCCTGTTCAGTGACAAGGCGTCCAGCTGCAGCGAAATACTTCGGTGCATTGTTCTTGATGCTCTGTTGTGTTTCAAAATCAGAGCCACCGGTGATGTCAGAGTTCAATAGGAACTGAATGTTCTGAGTGATGTCAATAATTCCAGAAGGCTGTGAGGCATAGAAGTGTGTTGTTGTGCTGAACATTGAACCTGTTGTGCCCAATGTATTTGCAGCAGCACCCTTAGTCTTCAAGTAGCGGATATAGATGTTATCATCAGCACGGAGCAAACCGTTATTACAGATGATGCCATCACCGAACTGCAAACGAACAGTCTTGTCCTGGTTCGTTGTAATGCAGCAAACCTTTAGCGGATCATTTTCATCCGAATCTTCAAATTCTTGAATACCTTCATTGAGGTAAATTGAACAGTCTTCAATATCGTAGAGGCTCGTTTCACGCCATGCTTCTTCTTGGTTCTTACCAATACCAACCTTGGTAAAACCATAGATCTTGTAGAACTTGCCACGGCTGTAAGCAGTAGGATCACGACGGCCATACCAGTTTGACCATTCAAGATCGTTGATGTCATAGTACTGATAATTCTTGCCAAGCTTTCTCAAGTTTGAAGCACCGCGAATTTCGTGTGTTCCAATTTCACCTTGGAAAGCCTTAATCGGATAAGCATCGGCAGAGTTATACATCTTAACGCCGCCAAGTGTCCAGTACTTCATGCTAGATGAGTTCTTGGCGAAAATCAATGTCTTAGACCATGTTGATGACTGACCGTCACGAATATCCTGTTCATCAAATGTATATGAATAGTCGCTTGACAACATATAACGGTAGTTATTGAATGTCAGGTCAGCGTCTTCTTGCGTGAAGAATACGGTAGCACCTGCCTGAAGTGATTTAGGCAGTGGTCCCTTAATCTTAATAGCAACTTCGCATTCAGCCGGTACTGGACGAATTGGTGAATAACCCAAATTCTTTGCATGCTTGATAATTGACGAATCAAGACGTGCGGTATCAAGAAAACCTTCTTCTGCAACGCGCTGCATGAAGTAGTTGGTTTCATCCATGGTACCTGTAAGCATTTCCATGAACATCTGGTAGATGGAAGCTGCTGACAAATTTCTAAATCTTTCATCAGCACGAAGACGAGTCTGGAAATCGTCAATAAGTTGCTGATACGTAAAGCGTGTGTATTCTGTATTGTTTGCCATAATGCCTCTTTATATATTTATACGGTAAAAGGGTGACCCTGACGGACCACCCTTGCTACATATAAAGCTAGTATTAAGCGTTCTGATACTTCTTGAAATCTGGGAAGAAGAAGTCAGGTGTGAAACCGATTTTCTTCTTAACAGTATTGCCACAAGTACATGGAATTTCAACGATAGGAATCAATCCGATATTGTGTTCAATCATGTAGTTAGAGAAGGTGACAAAATCAAGAGCCTTCATGGACTTGACAAATTTGTATGCTTCCATCGGAGTGACCTGCTGTCCGTCAACTGCTTCAATGTATAGAGCAATTTCGGCTAGTTCAGGGTCAACTGCTTCAATGATCTGATCGTTCTTTGCCAATGCCTGTGCTCGTTCTTCCAAGCGAAGTGTTGGATAACGGAGGGTTACTGTCTTACCACAGCGCGGCAATTCCAACTGCGGCTCAAACTTATCTGATGCGTAGTTGACCTTGAGTTCCTTCAAGCGAACCTTAAAGGTGTCAACCTTCTTACATTCAGGGCATGAATACTTCACGAAAATCGGGAAGTCATCGTATGTGATGGAACGGATATAGAACAGCAGCCAAACCTTGTCGCCCTGAAGAATATCCTTATAATTGATGTTATGAATGCAGTTTGAAAGAACCGTGTTGATGACTTGGTTAGCGTTATCTTCAGTCATCTGGTTTAGGTTCTTCAAGTCAATCGGTGACAATTCAGTCACATACAAAGGAGCTTTGTAGTACTTGCCTTTTGACGGAAGCAAGTCAGCGTTAATCATCACTGCATCTTCAGGGATATTTGATTTTTGTGCCTGAATGCCTTCCTGGGATAGGACGCCTTGTGCTGCATCACCAAGATCGCCGCCTATTGCAGCGTTTCTAATAACCTTTTTACTTTCCATATAAATCACCTCACGATAGGTTTAATTTTTGTTTTATTTATAACACAAAAAAGGCTACCCGAGAGGGTAGCCTTTTGTTTAACTTTTATCCGTTAGGATTAAGCCTTCTTTGGTTCGTCTGGGTCAATGAACTGATCGTTCTTGCCATACTTAGCCGAAGCAGCATGGGCTTCTTCATCATCCGTTGCTCCAACGTTGAAGATAACATCGGCCTGACCGTAGTCATCATCAGCATAAGAAGCAGATGGGTTAATAAGAATTGTGCGCTTGTTGAATCCGTTAGGATCCTTCCAAGGATCAGCACTGAACTCACCATTCACCAATTCGTCAGCAAGCTTGGTGTAGATGCCGTCCTGGTAGTTTTCACCAGAAGTGCCAACATCGTAGAATGCTGAGATCGGAGCCTGAGCGTAATCGTTACCAACGGCATAGAAGTCCGGATTTTGAACTGTAGGTTTCATTAGATTGTTTCTCCTTTTACCTTATTGTTTAACTTCCGTCTACCGATTAGTATGTATCGCCGTTGACCTTCTGAGCAATACCCTGGAACTTGAGCAAGCGGTAGTAGTTGTCTGCGCCAAGCATGTTGTTAGCAAATGCGTAGCGAGTCATGATACCGATGCGTGGGCTGAAGGTATTCGGGTCAATAGCCTGGTTCACAACGCCTGTCACGTATGGGCAGAAGATTACGCCTGCGTCATCGTTAGATGCGCCCTTGTAAGCGATGAGAACTTCTTCATTATCAACACCGTGGTTAACAGCGTATGCATCGCGGTAAACCTTGATAGAACCGCCGTTCAATGTACCAACTTCAGGTGTTGCTGTAGAGCCGGTTACGTCTGTTGTGATCTTGTTGAAGAACTGGGTTGCGGACTGGAGTGCAGTTGCCACTGCTGGAGATACAACAGCGATGTTACCCGGATTCTTACGTGTTGCGATTGCGATGTCGTTAGACTGAGCAATGATGTGTGTGATGATGTTGCTCAAACGTTCCTGAGACCAGCGTCCAGACCAGCCATCGTCAGCCGGAGTATCAGCAGGCTTCAATGTCTTGAGCTTACATAGAGACTTACAGCGAGCGATTGTTTCACGGTCAATTTCTGCAGTCAATTCGTACTGAAGAACGTTAACCATGTCGTTCACCATGTCAACACCCTGCATCTTCTTGATATCGTCAATAGATTCTAGAGAGAAGCTAGATGCGATCTTACGAGTCTTGGCAACGATAGCCTGACGGCTGAACATGATTGCCAATTCAGGAATCTTACCCTGCTTGTCGTGGTCGTTGATAGACCATGCTTCTGCAGCCTGTGTTTCAACACCTAGACCGCTGTCAGCAGGACCATGTGTGTTAGCCTGAGAACCTGTGAAGCCAGAGTATTCTGGAACATCCTTCCAAGCTGCTTCAACCACGCGACCCTTGTCCAATTCATCCTTATACACATGACGCATTGCGTATGCCAAGCCCACCGGACCCTGCATAGCCTGAACGCCAACGAGAACGTTTGCGAACAACTGCGGGAACACACGGCGAACAAGTGCCAATGAAACTGGAGCAAAAACTGCCTTTGCGTCACCACCATGCGGGATACCCTGGTCAGCACCTGTAGGAGCGCCAACACCGATACCAAAGTCTTCGTTCAAAGTATTTGAATAAAGATCATTCTGCTGGTTCTGAAGCAATTGTGCAACGTTTTCGCGAATATATTTGTTCGAGATGTCGGCAACGGAGATTCCTTCTGGAACTTCCTTTGTCCAACGTTCGACGATTTCACGTCTGATTTGATTGTGCATTATTCCTCCAAAAAGAGATTATGATTTACGAAATCACGAAATTGTTTATCGTTTTATTTTATTTATTTTTTCTTTTTTTACATTTCTCTTGAAAATGAAGCAGCCTTCAACAAGAATGCATCCGAATCAGATACGCTCTTCTTTGGGCGGTACTTTTCAGTGATGATATCCTGAGTTTCATCTTCAATTTTAAGAGATTGTGTCGTAGGCTTCACGCTTTCCGTAATACGCTGAGCATGAGGCTTAATCATGCGTGGCGCTGATTCGCAAATCATGTTTACGTAATCATCAATATCCATTTTGGTTTCGGAATAGCTCTTGCTTTCAAAGAAGTTCTTAACGCGAGCACACTGTGCTGTGGTCAAGCCGTTTGTCTTTTCAGCAATAATAGCCCTCTTGTTTGCGGTTTCCAATTGTTCAGCCAAGCGCATGCTTTCTTTAACCTGCTTATCAAGAGATGTGCGAAGTTCAGCGTTTTGAGCCTTTGCTTCACGAATCTTTGCAGAGCCAGTTGTGTCAAGCGGAACGAACTTATCTTCAAATGCCTGTTTGATAACATTGATGATCGGTTCATATGTTTCGTTGACTGCTGTCTGCTTGATGAGGTTAGGACTGATCTTTTCGGAAATAGTAAATTCAAGCCAGCGGTCCATAGATTCAACCATGGATGCTTCCATCTGTTCCAATTCTTCTCCGTAGCGTTCCTTGAACTTTTCTTCAAAGAATCGGTAGATGTATTGTTCAGCAGCTTCTTCCAACTTCTTCTGTTGAGCGTCCAGCTTCTTCTGTGCGTTTTCAGTAATCTTAGCACAACGCTGTTCGCAATACTTATTGGCTAGTTCTTCAAGCTCAGCGGTTTTGGCCTTGATGGCTTCATCCAATTTTGCTTCGTAGAACTCAGCTGCTTTCTTGGCAAGATTTTTAGTTTCAATATCAAGCTTTGCTTGAACCGCTTCATCAACTGCTGACTGGAACGACTGCTTAATTTCATTCAAGTCTTCAGGAGTGAGAACAGCTGCAAGCTTTTCATAGATTTTATCCATTCAATCCTCCAATTTGTTTTATACACCGAGATGGTGTTTATCAACCTTCTCTTATTTTATTTATATGATTAGAAAAACAAAAATCCGATGGTTTTACCCATCGGATTCTAATAAATTTGTTCGCTGTTAATACTCGTAGTGACTGTAATGCAGAATTGCCTCGCGGTATTCGACCTTTGTCAGATCGCCATTGCTGAATGCGTCCTCGGTCCATTCAAGGCCGGCTTGACGCCAATCTTCATCGGTGCAAGGATCATCTAGGTGATAGTGTGTATAGGCAGAGCCCATATATGCACCATCGGCATCGGCACGATCTTCATTAGATGGCAAATCGTTTTCATCATCTTGAACATCATCAGGAGTATCATCATCAGTCTGGAATGATTTTGGAGAAAGTTCTCTTGCTTTTTTCAAGATCAGTTCAGCTTCTTTATCTAACTTATTATGATAAAACCATTCTAGGTGCTGGTTAATCATCTTACCAAGTGTAACGATATTAGCCTTTCCGATATTATTTAGCTTAGTTCTGCGCTTAATTGAATTTGCTGCTGCTATGATGTTTTCTTTATTCCATTCGCGAACAATGCTATTCACGCTGAATCTTTCCGCAATCAAACCGGCATTATTTAATGTAGATAGAGCTTCATTTAATTCCATTTGACGCTCCTTAGCCGAAATTCTTCAACAGACCGATTTCCTTATCAATCTTGCCAATCACTTCGCTGAACAAATTGTCCAGTGAGACCTTTGACGAATACTGCTTCTTGAGCTTTTCGCATTCTTCACGGAACGCGGTCAACTTCAACATTGCGATAGATAGGTCGTAAGGTTCGGCAGTAATCTGATAGTTCTTGCTGTCAATCTTGAATTCATAACCCATTGACAAAACGGTTTCAACAAGATCATCAGCGAAGTCACGGATAATCTTGTAAACCTCTTCCCAATGCGTATGCTGGAACCCGCTCTTACAAGTCCAGTGATAAACCTGAATCTTGTTTGCGAATGTCAAAGCATCAAGAGCAAAGGTGAACAACTTGATGGTTTCAGCATCAACAGTGCTCGCCAAGAATGACAAGAAGTCAGCTTCAATCTTGCTCTTTTCAGGTACTCCTGTCTGCACTTCTTCCATTACTTGCCTCCTTCTTGTGGCTGTGTATCAACAGTAGCCACGGCACGCTTTGGCGGGTCAGTTGACAAGAATGTCTTTGACGGAGCAAGCAATTCATGTGTGTGACCAGCACATTCAAGCACCTTACCATCAACGATCATATGTTCGTGAGTTGGCACATTTGCTGCACCCTTCTTAGGATCGTCAAGGGCATCACCTGTCTTGCCCCAACCAATCTTAGGATCCCACAAGATATATTCGTGATGATGGGGTCCGACAAAGTTATTACCTTTGAACTTGTCGGTTTCTCCAATCTGCTGTGTTGACTCGTTTAACTGGTCAGCACGCTTGCAGATTTCACTCTTTGAGTACTGTTCAAAATTCATTTATAACCTCAATTAGCCAACGTTTGAAATAACTTCGTATGTTGAGTACTTAAAGGTAACTGAACGGGTAACCTTTGCATCACCTTCCATATTCAATTCTGCAGAAGCAATTTCCTTCGGCCATGCGAAACGGAACTTATAAGAAATAGGGAGCTTGTTTGTCAAGGTTGAGTCATACAAGTCAACAGTGATAGTTGCTGTATAGTCCTTGAGGTAGTTAGAGTATGCACCACCAGTTACGCCAGTAGCGTCAATGTCGTCGTCAATGGCGTGGTTAAACATCAAGTTTGACCATCTGTGGAGCAGCTTTGAAATTGTCATATCCTGGAACTCGTCAAACTGAATGGTCAAGTCACCATCCACTGTTGCCTTACCAGGGTAAACAAGCTTAGAGCCCATGTATTCGGTTGAAAGTTCGCCGAATGTTTTCTGCGGAATAGAAGCAGTCTTAGCACGAAGCATCAAATCTTCAGCGCCAAGCATATCAGCCAGTTCCTTGTTGTCAAACTGGAAGGTCACTTGGAAGAGATACTGCTTCACCAAGTCTGGAAGGTTTTTAATCTTAGTTGTGAAAACGCTCATATTATTTTCAGCCATATAAAATCTCCTATTTCGTTCTATATTGTATTTATAAAGGTCTCCTTAGAATTCCATATCGCCTTCATCTTCCGACTCCTCGTCACCGCCTTCTTCCTTGATGGCGTCTCGAGCAGCCTTAATTTCTGCGACTTCTCTGTCAAGCATTGCCTGGTTGAGCAACTGGTCTTCAGTTGACATACCAAGGAATTTTTCCATAACGAATTGCTTTGACAACATCGGAGGAGCTTCATCAGAATCGTCCTTCGTATTGCTGCGTGTAGGCATCATAGTGACCAAGCCACCAAGAATACCGGCGCCCTTTTCTGCAATAGCCATTTCACGATAACGGCGAGTGTCTGTAGAAGGAATGAGCTTAATGTCGTATGCGTCAGAGTCAAGGTACTTATCTTCAAAGCCCATGACCTGCAACTGCACCATGAACACCTGCTTAATCACTTCAGCAAAGTCTTCAGCCCAACGAGCACAGCGCTGCTGGAACGAAGATTCGTCAATGCTCAATCCTTCAACGCCCTGAACATATTGTGCAGAGCCAGCATCAAGTTTCCAACGGGTTGCTGGAACTTCCAAAGCATCAGCGACCATTTCCTTATAGCCTTCAATGGCTTCATGCATACCATTGAACTGCTGTCCACCCTGGAATGTTTCAACGGTAGTAGCATTACCGTTACGATCTTGAAGTACCCAAATATCCTGCGACAATGCCTGTGTTGCAGCAGCACCATTTACAAGACCTGTATGTGGGTCAACATTCAAGTCACGGCGATACTGAGCAATACACTGCTGCAAGTATTCTTGCTGCTTCGGCAATGGTAGGCCACCGCCATAGATCTTCCAAATTCTCTTTTCCGGAGCACGAACCATGAAGTAAACGGCTTGGGCGTCTTCCATACAGCGAAGCTGGTTAATAGGCTTAACTGCTGCTTCCAAGTGACCGCGAACGTCATTCAGGTTGTTGCCGTATAGGCCATAGTTTGCGTATGCAATCTGGTTGCGTGTAAAGGTCTTGATATTATTGCGGTCATAGTCACCGCTAATCAATGATGGGTCTTGAATAAAGCCAGTTAGAATGCCTTCGTCATATACACAAAGCGTGCAATACGGTGGCAACTGTTTCAAGCCTACCACGCTATCTTTATTATCATTCAAACAAATTTCAAGGAAGATTTCTCCGTCAACCAACCAGCGGTTGAAATACTTCCACATCATCTTCTTCTTGAAGACGGCATTGACAATGTAATCAAACTGTTCCTTCAATGAGTTAAATTCAGTCTCGGTGAATTTGTGTCTGTATGCTGGGTCAATGTCAAATGTAGCCACTGAGCCATCGGCACGCTTTGAGCAACATTCATCGGAGATGATTGTAAGCATCTTCTTCACAAAGGCATACTTAGCCATTGTGCGATAGTAGTTAATTCTTTGTCTCTTTGTCGCAAAGACCGTTTCAAAAATGACGTTGTTCTGTTCATACGGATATACCGGAGAACCGGCGCCATATCCGCGAACCAGCTTGCTCAAGTCAAGCGTGTCTTCGCCAACACCATAAGAATTCAATTTAGCAAGGGTTTCTCTTGTCTGCGCCTTGTCTGGCGTAGTTTGTAGGAACCTATCGCTAAATGGATTTAATAAGGACCACTGCATGTTTTAACCTCACTTATGTTGTATTTATTTAGCTAGTTCCATCTTACGAATGTAAGGTTGCATAGCCATAAACAACTTCGCTGGAACCTTGTCCATGAATGCTTGCTGCAACTCCTTTGGAGCGTCTAAAAAGTCTTTAGCAGCAACACACAAGAACTCAAGATTTGAAACAAGGTTCTCTGTAATTTCCGATATGTATTCAGGCGGTATCTCAATTACATCGCCAAACTCTGAATTGTTCGCATCCTTTTCTATTGACACAATTTCATGCTTTGTGTATATGTCAATAACCTGCTGCAGCCATTCGCTACCGCCCGCAATTTCTGAATAGAAATCCCAGAAGTAGTCAACGCCTTCGTCATCCGAAAATAGGTATGAGTGAGGTGACTCGTAAAGCATGCTTTCACGAACGGGGCGTAATGTTCTTTCCTTACCGATGTCTGGCAATTTGCCATCTGGACCACGAGCAGTCACAATGTCAGGTATCTTCTTGTTATACTGCATACCAGCATTACGACGAGCAACAAATGATTTTCTTCTACGGAGCTCGATGATACCAACTTTGGCTTTTCTCTTCAACTTACCTTTACGCTGACCAAGTTTTCTGCGTCTGCGTTCACCAGCGGTAATACGCACTTCCTTCGGTTGACCGTTTTCATACTCAACACGATATTTGCCTTTCTTCGTGGTGACCCACTTTTTCTTGCGCTTACCGTTGCGGACTACATACTTGACCTTCAATGCTTCGGACAATTCCTGTTCACAATAATCTGCAAAAATCATGTAGCCTCTTCTTTATTGTATTTATACAGGAAAAAAGGGGTAGGATAAACCTACCCCTCTTCTGTTACGCCGGAAATCTTAAATGAACTTCTTGCCAACGCATTGGTTGTCAATCATTTCAAGCCAGGCATTGGTGTGCTTATCAGATTCAAGCCAGTAGCCGCCATCATTGATAAACTTGTATTGCCAATCAAGAATTTCGTTATACTTGTCCTTCTTGCACAATGCCCAGAATTTTTCGTCAATGTCTTCAACTGTGACATTGTCTGGCACCTTGCATTCAGGATGAATTTCTTCGTATGGCGAATCTTTATCGGCTGTGAATACGGTGCCGAGGAACACTTGACCAACTGCACAAGATTCAGTAAAGCGAAGGCTTGACTTGCACTTGTTGAATGCGTTGTTTACCAAGGGAGCAAAGGAGAAATCTGCGTTAGTCTCCATTACCTGACGAGGGAAGGAGTTGCAGTCAACCCAAGGTATGAACGTAATCTGGTCCTTAATGCACTCCCAGAACCAAGGCAAGGCACCCATAACGATGAAGTTAATTTTGCCTTCCTTCACATTCTTAATAACCCAATCGCACCAAGCGTTGTCCATATCGCCCTTTAGAGGAGTAATGCCAGGGAATCCTTGCGGTTCCTGTGGGCTAGGTTTACGTGGTGGGACGGGGTTACGATAATGGCACGGCGAACCTGAATAAAGAACGGTAGGCTTCTTAAGATCTTCAGTCTTGTGCGGTTTACGAGGATATGACCACAAGAAGCGTGGCACAACATTTCGTATCACAGTCACATTATGAACATCAAAGATTTCTTCCATCTTAGCTTTCAAGTACTCGGTTGAAACGACCACTTCATCAAATAGCGGCAAAACCTGTCTACAAATTTCAGTGGTTTCATCGCCTGTGAAATGCAAAGACGCGGTGTTGTATGCAGGAATGCATTCACCGTCAATCTTGAAAACTTGGTCATCAACTTCAAATACCATCTTGTAGCCAAACTTAGGCTGTAGAGCCTTATAGCGCTTGATAAGTTCAATGTGCCCAGGCGTAATAGGGCGCTGGAATATCAAGCACTTAGCAGCTGCAAGATAGGAGCCATCAAAGATTGGGAATGGCATAAGCACCGGCTTGAAACCCAAGTGCTCGTGCCCAGCATAATACATTGCATTCCATCTCAATCTGTAGTGGCTACATCCTGAGTTGTCGAGCGGGAAAATTAGAACAAGAGATTTCCCGTCATTAGAATTTGCGTTTAACATTAAATCACCTCACGAAACTGTAAACTATTTATTTGTCAAGTGTGCCGAGTGTATCACGAATGTTGTTGTTATCATTCTTCATTGCAGCGAGTTCTTCCTTGTTCTTGTCGCGGAGTTTGATTAGCGGCTGCTTGATTTTCAACATCAAATAGTTACGAGTCTTTTCATTGACATTGGCGCCAATCTTTCTTAGCAAGAATGATGCGTTCTTTGGGTTCTGGAATGTCACATCTTCAGCCTTGAGCAACTTACCGTTAAAGATAAGTGTCACTGCCTTCTTGACTGCTTCAATTTCTGCCAGCTGTCCATCAGGCAATGCTTCAATTACTGCGTTCATTGACTGCATAATACCCTTGACATCGTAGATGCAAGCACCGGCTGGTGTCGGCTGAACCACTTCTGCATTATCAGCGCCTTCAGTGAAGTCAGGGTCATCTTCATGACCTTCCATGTCGTATGGGTCAGTGTCTTCTTCTTCCCCATTGGCATCATCACCTTCGCCATCTTCGTCATCGTCTCCGCCAGAGCCACCACCTGCATCAGGTGCTCCGCCAAACGGATCTCCGCCGGCGTCATCTCCACCGAAATCATCGCCGCCCATATCGTCGCCGCCCATATCATCGCCACCATCAGCAAATGGATCATCACCGCCCATATCATCACCACCGGCATCAGGTGCAGTGTCTTCGTCACCTTCAGCTTCATTTAACTTGAACGGAACGTATTGCTTTGAAAGCTTGATAGGCTTTACAGCTTCCATCATGAATGCATGTATGTCCTTCATGTCGTTCTCCTTTGTAAAATAATTGTGCACTGTTGAAACAATGTCGGTCTTCTTCATGTGTTTGGTTTTAGCACCGACAAAGTAATCAAAGAAAACCCTTGCGTGTTTTGAATTGCTCTTTGAAAGAATGTCAGCCAGATCCTCCATGTTGCCGTCAAGTATCATCTTGACAATAAGCTCCATCAGTTCCTCACAAGACTCGATAAGTCGTGCACGGATCTCGGGATCGGTTGCCTTAATATATCGCTTACAAAAACGGTCAAAGAATTTGTAGCGGGTGTCTATCTTATGGAATACGGAATACTTCATACTAGCTTAAATCAAAATCAGTGGATATTTCGTCAGTATTTATATGGGTATCGTGCTCTGCCTCGTCAATCATTTCATCCAGTTCTGTGGATGTCAAATACAAGTTTGTTGTGTTGTTTTGAATAAGTGTTTGAGCAGCAGGAGAGTTAGATGCCTTAGAAAGTGCCAAGCGTTCCTTTTGTTCCATAGACGCTTTTTGCATCTCTTCTTTCGTCTGAATAACTTGATAGTCTGTTATTGTTTTCTCTAGATCTTGAAGCTGTTTCAAATGCGAGGCCACAGTGTTAGACAGCGTGGCATAGACTTCAAAATATCTAGCTTGTGCATTTAACTTGCACATCTGCCCAAGAGTTTCAAGAACATGTGTGTCTTGAGAAATTTTCTCTTGTAGCATTACCCTCATATACTCGAGGCTCTTTAATGTATACTTCTGGCCTTTGAACTCAATAGTAGCCTCTTCTTCCTGAGGTTCTTCAGGTTCAGGAACTACCGGAGCAACGGGCTCAGTATTCAAAAGTTCTTCCTTAACTTTGTTGTCATCAACGCCGTTAATGTTGAACGCATCACATAGACTATCAAACTGTTTCATATAGTATTTATACAAGAAAAACAGCAGTTATTTATAACTGCCGTTTTGAAAGGGTTTTAGAATGTTAAATGTGATTATTCTTCGCCATACTGTTTATTGTAGGCCTGGGTGCGGAACTCCTTCTTTGCGCCTTCAACTCTGTCGTGAATCTTCTGTTCAACGATAGCCATGACAAATGGTTCCAACTTGTCAAAGCGACCTGACAAGATCTTACCAATCATGTAGCCGCTGTTTTCGTTGAGAGGCATGCCTTGCTTAGCGAAATGGTTCCAGGCTTCTGATTTTGTTTCATCAGTTGTTTCTTCTTCTGATGATTCTTCTCCGCCTTCGTCGCCGCCTTCAAATTCAGCGTCGTCATCGCCTTCGCCTTCTTCGTCCCCACCTTCAAATTCTGAATCGTCGTCAGTGAAATCATCGCCGCCTTCAGCAGTTTCGTCACCACCTTCAGCAGGTTCGCCTTCACCGCCTTCTTCACCGTCACCGTTCTGCTTAGCAATCTGGTCGGTTAGAGCCTGAACAGCAGTAATCAAGGTCTGCATAGTGTCCTGCAGATCTTCCTGTTGTTCTTCGGGATCCTTTTCAACTCCGGCTTCGTCGTCGGTTGCTTCTGCATCGCCTTCGTCACCATCGCCATCCGGGTCGCCTTCATCAGAAATATCACCGTCGCCTTCTTCACCGCCATCTTCTGGAGGTACATCGTCTTCGGTAGTATCTTCAGGCTGTGCGTCTTCCGGAGTAACGGTCACTTCTTCTTCGCCGTCCAAGAATCCTTCTGACAGAGATGCCTTCTTACGGTTTTTATCGCTGATCTTTTTTGCCATATTGTATATCTCCTAAAACCTCTTATATTGTATTTATAAAGTCTTCAGAAAATTCTGAAACTCGGTGCTCTTGGTTAATTCACTGAACTGTTTATGCACTTCAAATGCTGCATCAAACGATTTTTCCTGCTTTGCTGCGACATCTTCAAATTCATTGAAGTACTGTGTCACATAATCAGGTAGTGCGCCTTTGGTATCGTCCTTGTTGAAAAGAGCAGTCATTGCGATTGGGCTATATGATGTTTTCAACGCGGTTGAGTCAATCTTTGGTATCACCTGTTCAACTCGATTAAGCACATTAAAGAGCGCTGTATCGTCCTTCACTGCAGCCTTGTCGCCCTTTGCCAACTTAGCAAGCACGAGGCTGTATACCATCGGGTGGTCCTGTAAATCACAGAACTCCCTAGAGTTCTTCACAAAATCATTAAACTCACTCATTCTTATCTAGTCCTTTTTTCTTTCAAGAAATCATAGTATGCGCCAATCTTTTCAAGCGATAATTGAATACCGCCAAGTGTCACCTTTATTTCTCGAATGTCTTCCTTTATTCCACTTGTTTCTTCTATCAGGTGGGTTACGTCCTTTTGAATTAGCTGCTTTTCCGTTTCCATCTTGTTCTGCTGCTCCTTCATATCCTTGACTTCTTCCTTGAGTTCGTCATATTGTTTCTGGAGTTGCGTAATTTCATTCGTATGAGTGTCATTCTGCTCATTACGAATCTTAGCAGTATTGGAGCGCTGCCATGCGATATAGCCAATTATCGCATAGCACAACAATACAGCAATAAGAGCAACTATTGCTATAGGATTGTTTGTAGCAACTATTGAAAGAGCCGTTTCCATTCTTTACTCCACAGCAACATAAATGGTGTCATAATCACGGCAAGCAGTGACATCGCTAGCTTTTGTTGGGTAGTTAGTTGTTGCCCATGAAAGGAAGCGTCTATTTACAAGATTTGCCGAGATGTATTCCCAAGCACGAACGCCTGATGAAATTCTATCATCATAACCGTTAGGCAAGCCTATAACAGATACGACATATTCTCGTGTCTTTGGATGGTTAGGGTCGGTGCCTGAGACTAACTTTTCATTAATCACTGTTGTGCTACCGTCGCCATAATAAGTCTTTGCTTCAGATATGGCTTGGTATGACAACTGTTCAGCTTCATTTATTCGGCTATTGATGCCGGAAATGTGGGTATCAATAGTCTGCATGAAGCTCATGAGTTTTTCATGTTCAGGTTGCAGTGCCAAGAATTTAGCACGAGCACCATCAGTGATAATCATATCAGCTGTTAAACCATCAGCTGAGTCAGCTGGATATAAGTGTCTTTCCAGCTCGTTAAAATTAAAATTGAGTGCAGATATGCGAGCCCAATCAGCAACACGATATGGCGAACCTGAAGTACCGTCGCCTACGATAGATGCTGAGTCAGTGAAGAATGCACTAGCCTTAGCCTTGTCAAGTGCAGATATCTGATTAGACAAATCGTTTATTGCTGATGTCAGTTCAGGAATGTCACTTGCGCTATTCCAAATATCAGCGCTTGCAGTGACTGCGTTATAAGCGCTGTCCCAATTAGCAGATTTAGCGCATACTGTATTGTAAGTGCTGTTCCAATAATCAGCACTGGTTAGCGCAGAAACTGCGCTTCCGATATTGTCAAGATCTTCCGGGGTAATTCCTGATAGGGCGCTGAGCATATCAGCGGTTTCATTCCACTTTTCAACATCACCCGATGTGACGCACACGCATTCTTCTTTTTCGTCAGGGCAGCACGGTTCGTGCGGCGGAACGACGAATGCTGGTTCAAGGTCGCCGTGAATATGTGGCATACGTTGATAATGCATGTAATCCATTCTTTACCTCTATATTGTATTTATAAAGGTTTATTCTATCGGTGTGGATTCGAGTTCCTTAATGTATTTCTCTATTTCGGTCTCTGCGTGCTTTAACCACTTATCCGCAATTAGGTTGTAGATGAAGTCATAATTATCACAATCTTCAGCATCAAGCGACAATTCAAGTAGACGCTTGTTCACTGGATAAAGATGAAAGTGATAAAAGCACAGCACCATTATCTTGAATTCATTGACTGACAAAAACTCTTCAAATGAAAAACCGTTTTTCCCAATCAAAGAAGGGTCTTTCATGACTAGCTCGATTTCACCTAGGCAATTTGTAATCTCGGTTTCATCCATAAGACACCTCAATAGTAAATATAAAAATTTTCTTTAGGCAGAATAAAAGACGCGGAAATAATTCCGCGCCTCCCTAAATTATTTATTGGCCTACCACCTATGTAATTTTTCGTCCAAACGCTTCATGAACGCATCAACGAATGGGTCATAAGCCTCTTCCTGTTTTTCTTCCTTATGGTTCAAAAGCAAGGCATAAGTCTTGACGATTTTTTCATAAGGGTCCAAGTCCTTTAATTTTTCAAGTTCAGGTTTAAGATCTTCGTTTTCTGCAAGTCCGGTAAAGAACTCATTAACAGCCTTAACCCATTTACCGTATTCAGTAATGAAACCGTTAGCCTTTTTAATTGTAAGAAGCTTTCCCGCAGCATCTGCCAATGTCTTAGCCTTTTCGGCTGGGTTATCTTGCTCGCCTTGCTTGTCATTTGGCGCGGTTTCTTCTCCGTCAGTTTTCTTCTGGTCGTTGTTTTCTTTTTCACCGGCGCCTTCTTGCGGCGTATCGGCTGCCCCGTCCCCAGTATCTCCCGGTCTATCATTTTCACCTTCCTCATTTTCAAACAAAAGCTTAAGTAGTTCCTGTTGCTGCTGTGCTGCTTCTATGATGCGCTTAACATTGTCCAACTGACCAGTACCAGCTGCATAAGCCCAAACGGCAGGCAAAATGCCTTTATTCTGTTCGCGGAATGCGTTAATCTTTTTACGCATCTTCTTTGACAAGCCAGATTTTTCATAGGCTGCCTTTAGGCGTTCCAAATCCTGTTTCATCTTTTCAAAGTTAGGACCTACATTGTCTGGGTGGTCGATAACGGCAGCAACCTCTTTTGCTGCAGTTTCAACACCAGCCACAACATTCTGGTCAACCTGTGGCTGTTCTTCCTGCTTTTCTTCTTCAGGCTGTTCTTCTGCCTTTTCAATTTCAACGCCGTCAGGATCTCCCTGAGGTTCTGCTGCCAATTTCAGCTTGGTAGCATTCTTGAACAAATCAGCACCGCTTGAAAGTGTTTCAGCGACTTGCTTAATTTCATTGAAGAATTTTTCGTGCGGCATCTTCGTAAGTTCTTGTAGCTTAGCACCGATGTCAGCAATCTTCTTAGCCATAGCCCAATAATTATGGGCAGTCTTTTCCATTTCTGAAGATTCGTATTTCTGCTTGGTTAGCCACTCAAATGAGTCAATCTTAACTGTCTCGTTTTGTGCAGGTGTGGCGAGGAACGGCAGCTTCTTTAAGTCACCGCTTTGTGAAATGATTTCTTTATAGTACCTGCCATACTGCTTGACGGCTTCATCAAACAATTTCGCATAGTCAGCGCCCAAAACAAGTGAGCCACCTTCATTTGTTGTAAATGTCAGTTCTTCACCTTTGACTGTTGCCAAATTTTGGTTCAACATGGCAAAGCCGGCGCATAGATACTTATCCATGCACTTCCAGCATGTTTCAGAAACCCTATTAGTGATTTCCTTCAGCTTCTCCAGGTTTTGATTCTGTTCCGCCATCTGATTCTCCACTATTTGTTGGACCATTACTGAGCAACGGTTTTGCTTCCTTAATGGCATCATCAATTTCTTTCTTAAGTGACTTGACTGTCACCTTCTTATAATCATTAAAGCGTGCTAATGCTCTCTTCTTCTGTATATTCTTCCAAAGCTTATTACCACCACCAATCGCTGCGAAAATCAACTTAGAGAAAATGTCAGGTGAGTTCTCGCTTATGCCTAAAATTTCGCCTAACTTCTTAGCAGCGTTTTTAGCAGCACCCTTAAGAGCCTTTTTAACCTTGCCATCTTCTAGGTTCAATGTTCTATTAGTGAAAGGTTCCTTGATATTTTGGCCTTCATCTAGTTCTTTACGGGTTTCTTTAACGCCTTTTTCAAATGCACTTTCAAGCTCGTTCTTAACTGCATTATACTTGTTCTTTGTTGCAGCGTCGGTGGCGATATCTTCAGAGTATTCTTTATATTCATCTTCGCCAGCTTTAACTAGCTTTTCATAAGTAGTGCCATCAATCTTTTCAGCTGATTTCAAATCTTCAACGGCTTTACGACGGGCGCATGCTTTCAAAACATCGTTCAGTGACTTGCCCTTGAACATGCCGGCTTTGATGTTCTTGTTATCTTCAAAAGCTATATCGTAAACATCATCATAATTCGTATCAGAAATTTTTGAGAGCAATGCTTCTGGCTTCTGTTCCAATCCGATTAGGCTTGATGCGCCACGAAGAACGGCAACCTTGCCTAGCTTATAGAATACATCTTCATAATTGAAATGTTCGCTGCTATCCTTAATCTGGATAAGCATCTGCTTGATTTTCTTATCTGGAACATCGTTGGTAGCAAGATAGGTCTTTTCGCCATTATCGTCTTCGTAGTAATACTTGCCTTCGTCGTCCTTTTCAATGTGGTCTCTATATTTGGACAGCGCCTTTGTGTCCTTACCTGCGATGGCTTTTTGTATTCCTGTCTTAACAGGATCCTTCTTTGTTTCTTCTGTCTTTTCAGCCATACATTACCTATTCATTGCTAAGGTTTTTCACATTAAATTTCTTGATAAGTTGCCAGTTATGTTTTTCAGCATGTGGCAAAACAAATATGCGTGTTTGGTGTTCTTCAATTTCTTGCGGTTCTACAACCTCAATCATGTTCCACTTAACAAGGCAATATGCAATAGAATTTCGTCTTTCAAGATCTTCAAGCGATACATTGCCAAATCCAGGATACCCATCCTTACCGCGGCTCAAAACAAACAACTGCTTGAAATGCGCAAGATAATAAGTGTCAAACTGCTTAAGCAGATGGCATGATTGGTATAGCACCTTATTCTTATTATCAGGTATGCCCATTCGGCTCAGCGTTTCTTCAACGATCCACGCATCAACCTTCAATCTTACTTCTAGCAACTTATTCGTACTTTTCATCTTTAACCCAATGTCAGAGGTTCAGGCTGCCAGTCAAATTCCTTCACCTCATTATCAAAAATTATTCTAGCAGTAGCAACTGGGTCAAGCTCTTCATCGCCATAACCTAGGAATTCACCGAGCAAGATATCTCGCAATGTTTTATAGCGAACTAACTCGGTTTCACTTAGCTTGCTAAAGCCGTAATGTTCATATCCATTCTCACTGTATATTTTCTGAATTTCTTCACGCAGCTTCGTAATGTTCAAATGATGATTATTGAAGAACAAGATTTTTTCGTCGCCAATAATCTTAGCATTCCAAGTCTTCGGATTAACTTGTTTCAAAACATCAGCAGGTCCATGCTGGTCATTAACCACGGGCTGTTCTTTAATGTCCTCGCGGTTATATGTCTTGTTCATGTGCATCTGAACATACTGTGTAAATGTGAGTTTATTATTCATACTTAACCTTTGTTGTATTTATTAAGCAGAAATGACTCGTGAGAATTTGTGATACTGATTATCTCCATAAAAGTATGGTATCTCGAGCTCAACAGCATGATTGGCTGAGTCAACATTCACATTTGTATTTGGACGGTCAATGCGAACACCCACCCACTTTTCAATCATCTGGAAAACTTCTTCAACAATTTCTTCGGCGTCACCTTCGTTCTGGAACAAAAGACGGTAGAATGGTGACCAGAAGTCAATGTTGAATAAGCGTTCATAAGGCTCGGTTACGATAACTGCTTCAATGGCCTGGTCAAGAGCATCAGTTCCATACACCTCAGCCTTGACACTAAGATCATCGCCGTTAATGTCGCGGTAAGGGTTTTCACCGTATGCACCGTAATCTTTAAAGTCATTATTTGCTGATAATGGTAGCATATTATCCTCTCAACTGAAGCCATGTTTCAGGCATGTTAAAAACAACAGAACCAATCTTGTGAGGTCCTTTGCCAGCAATAACCCTGACATCAAATAACCTCACGCCTTGAATGGTTTCCTTTTCTGCGACTACTTGGAATGTATAAGGCACATTGTCAAGTGTTTCGGAATAAGCCTTGTCTCCGACTTGTATTGGCCTATCTTCAACAGGCGTGTTTTGAAGTGATGGGAAATCATCCTTCACTTCTTGTGCCTTTTTCACTTCCTGATAGATTTGTGCTCTTATCCAATCAGGTGTTCGCTTGTTCATCGCTATGCTTTTACAAAGTTCATACAGAATATCTCGCTGAATTTGTTCTTTCATATTAAACCTCTGTGACAAGTTCGCTTTCTCTAATCATATCGTTGACCTGGGTCCACTTTTCTTGGCAGTGTTGCTTAAGATCTTCGTCTCCTTCAACTGAAATACGAATTGCGGCACGAAGTGCTGAAATGATCCTGCCGTTATAGTAGAAGGCATCGGGCATGTCCATTGACTCATCACCATCGGTCGAGTATTCTTCTGGTTCTGGCAATGTTGTCCAGCCGAGCATATCGTTTGAATAGCCCTTCATTGTTGCTGGGTCATTGATGTCAATAGTTTCTTCAACACCGTTCAAGCTCATCTTGATGATACCGTTCTTATCGTCAATTCTCATGCCGCCGATAACATATTCAGTGCTTGTTTCAGGTGGGAGCTCTTTGTGCTTGCCGAGGAATGCTTCTGCAAACTGGTCGCCCTTAACTGAGAAGTAATGGACCATACGGTTCTTCTTCCAGTTGCCGTTCTTGATATCGGTCCAGCTCATGCCGCCTGGGAAAACATTCTTTGACAAGTTGAATGCCTTTGACGCTGCTCGTGTATCACTTGGACTAATCAGTGCATCAACTGCTTCTTGCAGAACATTCTTTGAATTGTTCAGCTGGTTGATGCGTGAGTCAAATGTATTCATCATCTTGTTTGCGGTAGACGCTTCTAGCTTGTAGTTGCCATTGCCGCATTCTTCAATATGCATCTTAGCAAGTGAATCAGTATAGAAGTTTCTTGTAGAGCTAATTGAGGTGCAAGAATCGGTCTGGTCAAGAATACAGTTGAAGAATTTCTTGAGCTTTGCCATCATATCAAAGATACCGCTGTCAATCAGCTTATTGATGTAAGACTGAATCATACGGCGGATATTGTCCTTCTTGCGTTCAAGCATATTCAAGAAGCCTTCAATCTGTTCCTTATAGAAGTTCAAGAGCTTCTTAATTGCTGACAAGCCGAAATTGAAGGTAAAGCCGAAATTACAGATAGTGTCCATAAATCCGTTATAGTCATTGATGATTTCATTGACGAACTGTTGCTGTTCCTTCGTAATGACACCTAGCTTAATAAGTGTCTTACAAATCAAGGAGTTTGAGTCAGTCAATTCTTCAATGAAGATATTACATTTATACAAGTTATTACAGAATGCCGATTTCTTCTTACCTGTTTTTGGGTCTGTCTTATATCCGTCCCACAGCAAGTCAACCAACTTTTTCTGTAAGACTCGTATCCCATTTAAGATAGCTTCTACGGCAAGGTCAACGGTAAACTTAAGCAAAGACAAGATAGCATCAAACGCCGTATTAAGCATTTGAAGCGTTGTCTGTGCTAGAGCAATACCGACCTGTAGAGCCGCCTCCACTAGCAAGAAGGTTCCATAAATGTATTCACAAAAGATGCTACCTGGACTCATTACTGCACACTCCAGTGGTCATAATGAATTGTCATTGACAATTTTAGACCGTCTTCACTATCATAACTAACCGAACCGCCAGTATCAACATTTGTGATAACGGGGTTCTCAAGAACAAATCTTTTGTATATCCTGCCGTCAATGGTTCTCAAAGTTATCCAGATGTATGAGAACATCGGTTCAAATTCTGGATGTGTATAATCGTATTGAAGTGTGTCAATTCTCTTGTGTGCAAGAATATCAAGCAATGCCTTCTTTCTTGTTCCAGGTTCATCTTGGCCTAGCTTATTCGTATTGCCTCTAAGCCAGAACTGCAATTCACTTTCGCCTGAATAGTCACGGCAAATTGCCTTTGTCATTTTTGAACCAAGGAAGAAGAATTCCTTAGTCTTCGTTTCAAACTTCGGAAGGTCAGCCTTGACACACATGAATGTTGGGTCAGTAGATACATCATCAAGATTGTATCTTGCTTTTGCTTCAGGTGTAAAGAAAAAGTCAACTTCAAACATCCAGCTCGTTTGCGGCTGGTCCCATGAAGGCTGCATCTTGTATTGCGGAGCAAACTGTGTCTGCTTGCTCTTCAAGTACTGACCGAGCTTTTCGTCAGATGCGTTATGCAGATCTTCTGCGTTAAATCCTTTAGCGTCCTTCCACATTATTTACCTGCGTCTTCCGCTCTGTTGTGACGACGCCATAGCATATAGTCGTATGCTATTCTAGCAGTCTTCGTAATCACATCATCATCGGTTGTGTAATTGAACTCTTCTTCATTGATACTTACAAGAATACAGTTGTGAAACTCGATGTCAGCGACAACCTTCGTTTCACTATCATTAGCGCCTACCGTATAACCCGGCTTCAAAATCTGCAAATGCAAGGTGCGGTCAGTCTTATTGAACTGCTGATTATAAATGTAGTTGCCCTGACCTGTAAAGAAATGGTCATTCGAGCACTCACCGTTGAACAATTCTTCAAGAATATGAGAAATGCTTAAATTTGCATCCTCGTTAAATGTAATGTTCAATTCACCAGTATTTTGAACACGGCCTGGGAAGTTTGCTTCCATGCCTGCGTAATATGTCTTAACGATTGACGTTTCACGCTTTCCCCACTGACAATTAACGATAGCGCGGGTAAGCTGGTTAGCATAATAGGTTTGCTTCTTGTTAAGAATAAAGTTTTCAAAGTTGACCGAGAAACACCATTTGGGCAATGGTTTGTAATTCTTGTAAAAAGGGTTATCCCAAATTGACTTTATTCCCATATCATTTTCCTTTTTATTTATTGTATTTATTCTTTGTTTGATATGGGGAACCGGAGACTGTAAGCCCGGTGGCGAGCTTACCGTCAATGTATCCAATCTTTGTTTTGACTGGGTAAACCGTATGACGTTGTAAGTAGACTTACTTATAGGCTTACGGAGCGGTCAACCTGTATTCCGGCTACATCCTATAATGCTATTGGCGGCTGCATGTACTACTTGCTAGGTACTACTTCGCTATTGCATTAGTCGTTCGTTGAAATGGGTAAGCAATTCTACCCGAACGGCGTCCCTCTACCGATACTCGCATTGAGTTGCTGTTCGTTCCGAGGAAACGGCTTAAAATTTTGTTCGGGTAAAAATATAAAAAAGATTTTTAAGAAAACAAAGACTGCGGTTTTAATTCCGCAGTCCCTGAAAATTTATGTCCGCAGTCTAACTATTAGAGATCGTCTTCTAGGTCGAGATCAGACAAATCGTCTTCTTCTCCACCTTCAAGATCGTCTTCACCAGCGAGGTCATCTTCTTCCGGTTCAATGACGTTCAAATGAGCGCCGCAAACTGGGCAGACACCTTCTTCTGGGTCAAAGTCAAATTCTGCTTCGTCAATGGCAACTTCACCTGTTCCGCCGCAAGTTGGGCATTCGGTTTCGTTTCCATCTTCGTCTGTGATAACGCCGGTTCCGCCGCAGTCCGGACAAGGAACCATTTCAGGTTCTTCACCTTCTTCTGCGCCATCTTCAGCTGGTTCATCTGTAGGAAGATCTTCAGCACCTGCGTCTTCAGCCGGTAGCGGAAGTTCATCATCTTCCACAGCTTCATTCATGAAACGGCAAGCACGCTTGCACTGTTCAAGGAATAATTTATCGTTCATTGTGATCTCCTATAAAAATCTATTGGTTTATTTTATTTATTTTGCATACATTTTAAGTGCATCATAAATCTCATTCTGCACATATTCAATGTTGACATCAAATCCTTCAGTTTTCAACTCGCTTTGTAATGCGGTTGCAGCGCGTTTGACGGCGGCCTTTAGGCTGTCAGATAGATAATCAAATCTTTCAAGATATTCTTGAGAAGGGCGGTTATTGACCGTTAAATCTGGCACATTGTCGCTGATTTCACGAGCATATATTTCCTGTGCCACTGAATATACCTTATCAAGCAAGTATTCAGACAACTTGTTTTCATCTAGCTTGACGCTTTCTGAAAAGCGTGGTGTCGGACGCTTAAATGAACCCAGATAGCGAACATCTTTGACGATGTCATTTAGAAGTTCTTTTAGGTTAACGTAATTCTTATCATTGTAAATGAATATGGTTCCGCCAGTGCTGCCCTTAATACCTTCATAATATCCATCAGCTTCAACTCGCTGTAAAGCAGGCTTAATCTTTACCTTGACAGTATTCTTGCCATGATAAACATATACGATGTTGCCCGCAGCAACATTACATGACCAGCCATCACGACCACCAAAGTCAGGGTCAAATTTCTTATATAATGCGTCTACGATATCTTGAGCAGTGAACTTTTTCCAGTTATCAGGAGTACCCATCCAATGTTCAGCAACAAGACCTGCACCTTCAAGTGTTTTTAATGCTTCATCCAATTCCATTATTTACCCCTTACTTCTGCAATAATTTCATCAACGAAAGCAATGATGTCTTCTTCGTCAAGTACCTTCTTGAAGCTCTTCTTGCGTCCACCAAATTCAGCCCAGCCGTCAACCACAAATTTTCCGGTATATCTACTAAAGGTATCTCTAGGCATAAATGCTATTGCTTTATCTGTTTCAGCATAAGGTGTTTCTTGCTGTTCAGGTGTCACATACCAGTCAATTCTCCAACCGCCACGGCCAATATCAGGTCCGCAGGCAAACTTAATCCTATGATAGTTTTGAGCAGGAGCATTATGAGCACCAGAAACAGGATTATAATATCCATCATCGTAGCTCCAGATGTCAACCTTATACTTCTTCTCGATATGCTTTATCATTTCTTCAACTACAGGCACGGCACTTTTACGAAGACGAATTGCTTCTTGGTCATACTTGTCTCTGACATACTTGTTATTTCCACCGTATGCCTTTAAGTTAAGACGAAAGTCAACCTGTTTCTTCTGTTCTGGTGTTGTAGCGCCATACTTAGCATAAGCTCTTTCACGGTTGGCGTCTATTGCTTCAGCAATCAATCCTGCTTTCTGCAATGCATCTAATGCTTCGTTTAATTCCATCACTTATCCTTCTTCCTGTAAATCTTCATCGCTTCACGAGCGATGTTGATGTCTGGATATTTCAAAATCATCTGTGGGCGAATGTCGTTCCATACATCTGAAATGCCGTTGAACCACATTAGGAACCACCAGTAGTTAGTGGTTCCATAAATGAGCTTTGAAATACGGTCAGGTCTACCAACATCGTATTCTGAACACTTATACCATTTTACAGGACCAAAGTCAAAATCACCAAAATCCATTGAACCCAAATCCTTTTCAACGATTTGGTCAACGGTGTTGGTCTGCAGGAAATTGGTTCTGTATGTCAGGTTTTCCATATTTTATTTATTCTTTATCTGTTTCAATTCATTTTGGAATTCATAGATGTGTCCAATTGGCGCAGTAATGATCTTGCCCCAATCGTCTTTCACGGTAATCTTCTGGTCACCTGTCAGACAAGCATATTCCTGGTTGAAGTGCTTGATACCGTGGTCGCGGATAATCTTTTCTTTGAATTTCTCATCACGACCGTCAATCTCCCACCACTGAACCTTACAAGGAATAAAGGTATTACGCCCTAACTTTGCGTCGTTCCAGATATTATAGAAGTGGTTAAATCCTTTCGGTGTGCTAATAAGCAAAAGCATAGCGTCAGGACGAGATGCTTGAGTAGGGAACACAGAGTTCATAAAGGCATCAGCAGCTTTGTCATCAAGGTGAGCAAATTCGTCCACCAGTTCAAGGTCAACCGTCTTACCACGGATTGACGAAGAAGATGACGCTGCTGAAAATACTCTTGTCTTGTTTTCAAGAATAAATTCTGATTGGTTCCATTTGATGATACCCTTCTGCAGCCACATTGGCAGTGAAGTATAGGCCTGCTGAATACGGAACATAATTTCATCGGCCTGAGAAGCCTTGTTAGCCAAGATAGCGATAATCTTCGCTGGATGGAACAAAGCATACCATGTAATGTAAAGCGTAGCGATGGTTGTCTTACCAGACTGGCGACCCATCATAATGATACGGTTGTTTCGGCCAGGTACTTTGGTCGTGATAGCCTTCACCAAACGCTGCTGGTAGCCACGGAGCTTAATAGGATGAATACCGTCCGCAGCAGTGATTTCAAAGTATTTAGCGAAGTGGAAGATATTACGTTTACACTTCAAATACTCTTGCATCTGCTCGGGCGTCATCTGAACCTTTTCGCCGGCGGCTCGCAATAATTCGTTCTTCTTAAACATTATTCAACCTCTAGTTATTTATAAATACTGTAGAGGTATTTTAATGAAAGACATTGACGAAGGCTACATGGAAGGCGATTTCAACCGCTGGGACCGTAGAAAGATTGAAAAAGGTATTGCCCCGTCATGGGCAAAAAAAGTGACGATTATGGGTCCTAGACCTAAGAAACCGCAAACAAGCTCTTCTCCATCTGAACTTGCTATGCGCCGCGTCACTGAACCGAATTATCGCCCAGCTTTTTCCGAAACAGATTTGAAGGCAGCACGAGAAGGCGAAGAAACAATGAACGCCCGTATTGCTGACCGTATTCAGAAGGCATTTGACGAATTTCATGTCGGCTGTTCTGCTGACTGCATTTCAGTCAATACACCTACCGTAAGGTTTATGATTTATCCTTACGGCTTTGTTTATAAAGTAAAAACAATTTACAGTGCCACACGCAAAGAAATGACTGATTGTGAATCTTTGTATGAGGTCATTGAGTTAATCAAACAAAAGAGCCAAACAGTTGGAGAATCTATGGAAATTGAACATGCATTGAAATTGCTTGAAAGCGTGGGCGCCAAGGTTTTGAAAGAAGATACCGATGATTGGGATGTTGCTGATATGCCTGCCGGCTTGACACACGCTCAGCGTCAGAAATGGGCAAAGCGCCACAACGCCGCTACCGATAAAGACTTTGAAAGACGAGCAAGAAATTGGGACCAAGTTCACAAAGCAGAAGATGAATATCAAAAGGAATTCGGTGCTGGTGAACCAATTGAATACTGGAAGGCTGAAGACGGCCAGGAAGGCCGAGTAGTTGGTTCTAAGGCTGAATACGCAAAGGCATTTAACCAGTCACCTGAAAATGACGAAAAGGTTAAAGCAATTTTTGATGGCCTAGTTGAATTGGGCTGGAAATACGTCGGAACATGGATGGGACAGGAATTGCCTAAGGGTTATGGTGACCCTGCATTTTCGTCACCTAATGAACGCTTCTTCGTGTTCAAGAAACCAGGCAAGTTCAAGACTGGATATAAGGCTGGCAAGAAAGGACACATTGAAGACTATGTGATTGGCTTCGCTGTGCCGCCGCAATACAATAAGCCAGGACAAAAGAAATTGTCAGTCAGCTACTTTGACGCTACAAGAGATGGCGGCGGAGACGCTTCTTCACCTAAAGAATTTGTTAAAGAAGTTGAAAGACATTACCAATTCTACATTAAGGACCACAAGAAATTCTATCGTGGTGCCGGCAAGCCGGATTACGAAGAAATGGCAGCATTAGCTTATGAGGGCAGATAAAATGAAATTAGACGAAGCATTGGATAAATTAAGAGCAGCAGGTGCTCAATTTATTAAAGAAGACACCGACACCCACGATGATGAAGAGTTTCCTCTTAATCTGAGAAGACATAACATTTTCAAGGGCGCCAGAGACAGAGCATTGACAGACAAGGAAGATAAAGAAGTTGATGCTATTGATAGAAAGCTGAGCAAGATACCGGACCACGACAGCGTCTGGCGGAAAAAGATAAATGCAGGTATCTGGGCTATCAAGCTAGTTGTTTCAACTGATGCGTATGACGAAGAAAAAGACGAATACGTTGATGACTATACGCTTGGCTATCTTAAGCCGGATGGCACAGTCGCTAAAACATACGGTAATGACTGTATGTTGAATTATCGTCAGTGTCAAGACTTGATGGACAAATATGCAAGATACAATGACGGACCAGCAAAGCCCGGATTTGAAAAGGCATTGAAACAGAAGTTCAAGATTACCGATAAAAAGGCAACAATCTTCTTGTCACCGGGAACCATCAAGCGCGGTAAGTTCCATCTGTTCAACATGGATGACAACTGGGCAGATGCAGAAGACATTTAACTCCCAGCCGAAATAATCGGACACGTTTCATACTAAAAAGGAGCCCATTTTCATGGGCTCCAATTTTTGTTTTCAAAACCGGCTTTTTCGCCGCAAACTGACAAATTTTCTATCTTAAATTTATGAAATTTGGGCAGTTTTATTACAGTTTTGAGCAGAGTTCTTGTTTATTTGTGATAAATTACCTAAAAATTAGTAATTATACAGATTATGCAAAAATTACAGAAAAAGGCGGGATTTCTCCCGCCTTTTATTTTATTCACTTCTTGGCTTCAAATCATTGTATCGGAAGACGCAGTGCTTCTGAGCATATTCCCTTGCATTCTGTTGTGCAGCAGCTCGTGTAAGCATCAGTTTCGCAAATTCACAGATTTCTTCGGTTGAATTGGCATAAACATATTGTCCGCCTAAACCGAGTTCCTGTTCAGTTTCGTAACTGACTTCAATGCGGTGCAGGATGTTATCCTTAACTCCGCCTTCAGCGATAGTAAATGCCTTTGCCCAACGCTTCATTCCGTTTTTATCGTTATAGGCAACGAACACATGATAGAATGTATGCCAGCGAACAATACGGTCAGCAATGCGTTCCATCTTAATGTTAAATTCTTCACCTGTTTCAGTAAGGATTTCCTGTATCTTTTCAATCGGCAAACCTAACTTACTTTCAAGTTTGATGAGCTGCTTCTTAACAGACTTTTCTCTCTTACGAAGACGCTTGACTTCATTAAGTGTCAATTCTTTCAGTTCTTCCATTGAATGTTCATGGTCTCTGTCGCCGTAAATCTTGTTGGCGATAGGACGAACATCAACTCGCTGATACTGCCAAAATTCATTTGGCAATCCGCCATAGTCAAGCCAAGCAATCGGAGAATGCATGTGCTTAGCTCCAAGGTTCGCTTTATCAGCAGCAATCTCAAGACCTTTCTCATAAGCGTTTTTCCACTTCCAGACATAAACATCGGAAAATGCAACACGGTCAGGTTTGAAGGAATTAGCGTTGGTATGAAATTCAAACACAATGCCGTCATCTCTGCCATCTGGGAAGAAAACGAACATTCTCTTCGTATCTTCACCGCTGCACCATCTTGGGCGCTCTTGATAACAAGCAAAGTATGGAATTTGGTTTTCGTCACACCAGTTAGCAATTTCTAAAGCAGTTAAATCAATCATTTCAAATCCTCTGTTATAAAATTAAAAAATGGGGCGCCGTTTGGCAACCCCTTTTGAAATAATTTATTCTTTATTTAGTTGGTCGTTTATAACCGAAGATGGTCATGTCTTCTTCCTTCTTAACCGTCTTATCGCCTTTTCGTTGCTCCTTATAGTCACAGCGATGTTTTGCTATTGACTTGGAGAAGAGCTTGGTGATATAAGAACTGGTTCCGAGCGAGTGACCATTCTTAGCCTTAACATTGCCATCTCTATCTGTCAAGTAGTCAACCACCATTGTCACGGTTCCCGCAGATGTAGCCTCGTCTTCGTCGTTCAGTGTGTATTCAACAACGAAATCATTTACATAGTTCGCTTGTGTTGTGTAAACCCACAAGTGCATGTTATAGGTCACATCATACAATGGAATGTTCAATCCATGCTTCTGATAGTCCTTCTTGAATTCTTCAGTGCAGTGTTCGTCAACATATTGGTCAACAGGTATACCCTTTGTTGAAGCTCCGACAATGTTGCCTTTATCATCAATCGGTATCATTCCGTTCTTGACGATATCATCAAGCGTTGCCAAACCACCCGTTGGTGATACTGAAGGCAAAGCAATGTCAACCTTAAATCCGATACCGACCGGGTCAGGTTTATCATCGCCCTTCAAAGTAGTCACCGTATAAGGCTTCTTCGGGTTATACTTGTTGTCGGCATAGAAGGAGTCAACCTTATCTTGATTTACCTTCGTCACTGGGTTGACGATGTTTATCTCAATATCCTTTGCTTCCTTCATGATTACCATTACTGTATCAGCAGCAACATTGCCAGCCTTGTCAACATATCTACGGATAACATAATTGACGCCTTTTTCAAGTCTCTGCAATGTCAAGGTATCTTGCTTAACTCCGTTGACTGTCCATTCCACAGGAATAGCATTTCGGTTGAATGCCTCGCCGCCGTAAGGTGACAAGATTTCAAGTGAAGGCGGAATATCGTCAAAGATTATGTCAACCTTTGAAGATGCCTTATTGCCGAAATCATCTATGTAGTCGTAAGTGACGGTGTAAGCAATGTTGCCTTCCTTGTTCTTTGCGATTTTCTTGTTGTCATCTAAGAAGTAAGATACCGTTGTGCAAGAGTCAATTGAGTATGAAACCTTATAGTCAGAAATACGCTGACCTGTTAGGTTGTCAACCTTGTATGAAATAACGATATCTTTACCATCTTGCTTAACCGTGTATGTGACAGTCTGGGTTGTGTCAATAGGATTACCCTTCTTATCAACAACTTGGGTCAAGGTGATGACAACGCCGTTGTCTGTTATAACTTCCTTCTTTTCAAATTTACCGTTGCCGATAGATGTGGTTGTTGCCAAGCTTTCGTCAATCAAGTATGAATAGTCCTTGATGTTTTTAGTACTTACATGAACTGTATCTAGCTTGACATCAATTGGGAAGGTTTTTGTTGTTTTGTGAACTGTGTCCTTCACAGTCACGACCAACTGATTATCCTTCTTGTTCACATATATCTTATCGTCCTTTGTTTCCTCAATGGTAATGTAGTCAATCAAAGCGTCAGTGCTCTTTGCATTGGTCAATGTCACTACCGGAGGAGCATCATTGAACAGAACGACAATTGAGTCACAAACGGTCTTCTTATCATTACATACCTTAATGACTGTGTCCTTCTTGATATGAGGTGTCTCGATGTGACCATTACATGTGTCACCTTCGCATACCTGCCATTCAAAACGGTGGTCAGGATCATTGGTCTTTACGGTATCCTTTGGCTTTTCGTCGTCCCACTTTGTAATCTCGACTGTTTCAGGTTCATCAAGTACCCTGATTATGATAGTTGCGGTATCTGCAAATTCACCGTCTGTGACGATAACCTTTACAGTGTCCTTTGTTTTCTTCTCATAGTCAATTGGGTTCTTAATTGTGATAACGCCTGTTGAGTCTATAGAATAATTTGTGGTGTCGGTGATAATGAATTTCGGAGGTGTCTTATCCTCGTCAGTTCCAGTCACCTTACAGACCTTGCCGGTGTAATTCTCCTTTACAGAACATGTGGTATCTTTTGTATGCACAGGTTCATTAATGTCAGTGACCTTCACGACATAAATCGCTGTATCTGCACCTCCATTAGGATCCTTGGCAATAACCGTAATCTTAACTTCTGGTGTTGTTTCAAAATCAAGCGGTTCAGTCAATTTCAACACGCCGTTACTGTCAATCGCAAAGCCAGGCTGAATTACATCATACTTGATTGGGTCCTTGTCTGGGTCAATCGCTGTAATGATGCCTACAATGCAGCTCTTACAATTTTCAGGAACAGTGAGCGAGTCATTTGGTTGTAGTTTCGGGTCTTCATTGACATTGTTCACCTTGATGATAACCTTTGCCGAATCTTTGAAGGTTCCATCTGTCACATAAACCGTGACAGTATCTGCCTTCTTCGTTTCGTAATCAAAAGGTGTCACCAGGGTAAGTTTCCCAGTGCTATCGATGCGATAATCATCAGTATTGCTGACAGTAAATTTAATAGGGTCTCCATCTTCGTCCTCCGCTATTACTTTACCTAAATCGCCGACCTTTCCTTCATCAACGCTGAAGGTTGTGTCCCTTACATGAACAGGCTCATTAACATTCAATACCTTGATGACGAAGCTAGTATCCTTTTTAGAACCATCTGTTGATGTTGCTGTCACCTTAACAGGATATGATGTTTTGGTTTCATAATCAAGCAATGTGTTAGTTGTGATTACGCCAGTGACCGGGTCAATCTTGAAATCTGTTGTGTTAATGGTGTAAGTTACCGCGGTGCTGTCGGCATCTACACCCGTAATGACGCCAATAGGTGTTCCAAGTTCTGAGTTTTCATAAACTGGGTCAACCTTACCTGTGACCGTAATCGGTTCATCAATGTTTGTGATCTTGATGGTATAATTAGCGCTGTCCGCAAATTCACCATCTTCAACCTTAATCTTTACAACATATATGGTATCTTCGGTTTCGTAGTCAAACACATGATTTGTCTTAATCACGCCGTCCACAACAGTGAACAATCCGCTAGGATCTTCAATGCTCCAGATAAGCGGTGCGAGGCCATCATCTGTATATTTGATATTGCCTACAATGCCGGTTCCAGGAGGAATACGCAATTCTTCTTGATATGTCTTAATTGTATCTGTCTTGTCAAGGACCACCGATGTGTTCTTTGCAGCCTCAGCATCAATGATCTTGATTTTCAACTCACCTGATGTTTCGCCGTTTGGCAAGACCGCACCTGTAATGCTATCAATGTGCATAATCAGATAGTCATTTGGTTCAACAATCGTATCCTTCTTTACATTGACCTTAATTGTGTCAATAGGTGCCTTTCCGCCGATAGGAATTTTCGTTGTGATAGCAGTATCACCACAAATCGGTATGAATGGCGGCTGGTTAAAGTCTTCAATAGTGACGCCGTCCTTCAGGTCAAAGCAGTATGTAAAGAATACATCAATCGTTGATGTATCGCTTAACTGAATAGGAATAATTACGGTGCTATCATTTTCTCTCAAACCACCCTGCTTATTCAATTCTGGGAAGTCAAGAGTATCGGGGTCATACTTCACGAAGTGGAAATTCTCACCCTTGAAGTCATCACCGATTTCAAGCTGGTTAGCAAGCAACTGACCTGAGAAGTCAAGGTTACATTTTAGGTAAATCTTTGAGGTTGTGATATATGAGCCTTGGATAGGCACATTGTCAGTGTTATCAAAGATGATGTCCTTGTTTGAATAGATAAGCACATTACCGCGGTATTTGCTCTGCGGCAAAACGGAGTCTCCAAGAATAACGCTTATTGTGGTATGGTTACCGATGAACAATGAGTCAACGAAAATTCTTGTTAGACGGTTCTTCTCCATCTGAATGTAAATCTTACATCCGTTCTTACCACCAACGCATGTATGAATGTTCTTAAAGTAAAGGTCATATTGTCCTTCACCTTCTGGAACATGAATGGTATCGGCTTGGTTATTTTCAGTCAAGATAATGTCTTCTTGATAACCGTCTGCAGGCCAGACGATAGTAGGCATCTTCAATGTGACCGGAGCAGGAGGAACGGAGTCGCAAGACAAGGTTCCTTCACCTCTGTTAATACCTGTGGTTATCTGTCCAGTCGGAGCATTAGCCAAACAGATCTTGCCAGCGAACAGAGCTTCGCCGTTATCGTTTCCTGTTGTCAGTGACTTAGCACGAATAGGTCCAGTTGTGAACTTACATCCATCACCCAATGTGATGGTGCTATCCGTAAGCACGGGACCACCAAGGCTGATTTGTTCAGCAGATGTAATCGGTCCGCTTGAACCGTTCCATCCCGACTTATCAGGAATGATGACACGGCGACCCATCTTGATATAGTCCGTGCCATATAGCTTGTATTGAAGCATGTAGTCAAATTCCGCCTGTTGAGAGACAGTGTCAGTGGCTACATTTTCAAATGTGAATGGTCTGTAGTCAGCCGCACCTGCGCCTGCTATCAAAACCGCCATTATGTAGAATAAGATTTTCTTCATTTATCATTACCTTCTTTGATATTTATTCGTTACTTTTTCGCATCTGGACCTTTTTTAATGTTTGGCGGTTCATGCGGATAATACATGTCATACTCGTCCTCTTGCTTGCCAAACAATTCAGCCAGAAAATCCCATATAAAGAAAAGCGCTGCTATACCCAAAACAACCGCAACCACAGCGATGCCGGCAACACACGCAAGCGTTTCCATTGATGTGACGAATGCAGCTCCGTTTCCCGCATTGGCTGCTGCATTTAAGATTAACATAGTTTCATTCATTCATACCTCGCTGGGCTTTCAAGTTTGCGTAATAAAATAATAACATTTGACGATAATGTAAATGGTTTTTTCAAATAAAGTTTCTAAAAGACAAGACTATAAAAGAGCCCACCGAAATGGGCTCTGGTATATTACTTAATTACGGTCTTCCAAGAGCCGTTAACTTTCATTAGGTAGATACCTGGGCTCAACTTCGAGTATCTTACTGCGTCAGTTGCAGTCATACCCTGTAAAGCACCGTGGTATTTGCCAGAAGGATCATATACTTCAAAGTTCAGCAATTCAGCGTCTGCCTTGTTGAAGTCAATCCACACAGTCTTACACATAGGATCATCAGGATAAGCATCACAGTTGTATGATGGGCCTCCGCAAAGAGCATCACCCGGAGCACAGTCAGTTACTGCGAACTCGAAGTTGTCAACATCAATGTAGCCTTGAGCAATTTCAAGGGTCAAGATCTGTTCACCAGCAGCGCTGAATGTTGCCTGTCCCTTAATCTTTTCAAACTTAGACCATGAGTCTCCAGTGAACTTCATTGTATCAGACACTGCCTTGTTGCCAACCTTAAACAGAATAGCGCCATCGCCTTCCGCAGCCACTGTTGCATACACAATATAATTGCCTGCTTCAGGAACCTTGATGGTATACTGGTAGTAGTTGCCTGTTGCATTACATCCAATCACCATACCGCCATTCTTATCGCCAATCTTTACAGATGTGCCAGCACGGTATGTTGTGTTCCATGTATCATTACAGTCACCGCTGACTGAATATGAATTATTACCGGCGCCCTTTCCTGGGATGTCAAAGTCTTCTGCTTCAATCGGGAATGCAAGGTTAAATGCTTCGCCCTTAAATGGTTTCTGCGGTTCGGGTTCAACGATAGTACCGCCCTCACCTGTAGGCAAGCCGGTTGAGTTCTGACCTGGGTGAGATGGCAAATAAGATTTTAGCCATGTCATAGCAGGACGATCATTTCCATTCTTAATAATGCCGGAGTTACCGTTGGTAGTCCAAGTTGAGCCATAGATGTAGCCCCAGAGGGTGATACCTGCGATGTGCTCATTTTCCATAAAGTAAGAAATCTGCTGTTCATAGCAGTTCTTCTGGTCATTGTCATCTTCGGTAGCAATATCATATTCGGAGATGAACATCGGCATCTGGGTCTTATTCCAGATTTCTTCAATAGCAGACTTCAGTGTGTTAATGTCTAAACAAGATCCGCCACCGCCAGTACCGCCATTACCGCCACCGGCCTTCTGCATGTCGTGTGCCTGTAGGCCGTATGCGTCTACCGGAGCTCCCGCAGCCTTAATCTTATTGATGAGGTCAATACCTTCATTCTTCTGCCACTGAACGGTATTATAGTCATTATAAATCAAAATCGCATCAGGCCAGCGTTCACGAGCCATCTTAAATGCAGTAGTCACAAATTCATAATTGCCGTTATCTCCGCCAAGCGCTGCTATTATATTATTGTTGCCCTGCGGTCCGTAGGCTGAGTGATATTTGCCGTCGTTTGTTTTAATTGCTTCATTGACCACATCTATCATTTCAAGATCTGGGTAATGATTCTTTACCGCATCCATCCAGTTCGTAATAGCTGTCTTTGTGTCAGCAGCGGATTTTCCATTCAGCCAATTGGGATATTGAGAACCCCAAACAAGGGCGTGAAATTTGAAGTGAGCATTGTTCTGCTTTGCCCAATTATATGCGGCATCGCATCCACTCCAATTATAACGACCTTGTGTGCCTTCAATGGAAGCCCACTTGCATTCATTTTCAGCAGTGATTTGGTTCCAGTACTGACCGAAGTCAGAACGGACTTGACCATTAGTGGTGATGTTTCCGACGAACTTAGTTGCTCCTTCTGCCAACGGGGCACAAATGCCTGCGGACATACAAAGCAAGATAAGCACGGCGAGCCATTTTAACAACTTCATGTGTTATCTCCTTTTTATGAATTGGTTGAAATTAAAATAAACAAAATCTAAGGCCAAGTCAATAGACTGACCCCATATTTTATCTATACATAAAGGGAGGGCCAGTTTCCTAGCCCTCCGTGGTATTAAATGTTGTGCCTATCTCTCAATTCAGCAAGCTTACCATCATTCCATGATTTGGTAATTGACTTTCTTGGAGAACCGGTCAAGTAGCCTGTGATACGGCGAACACGAACGAACTTATCTTCATTCTTGCAACCGCACTTAGGGCAAGCATCGTTGATGATGCCGTGGAAACCACATTCTAGACAGTCATCTGAGTCCATAGTGACAGTGAAGTAGCCAAGGTCGGCGTCATACATCGCATCAATCACGTGTTTAACGGCGTCAATGTTCTTGCTGAGGTCACCATTCAGTTTGTAGTAGAAAATGTGTCCAGCATTCGTTAACTTGTGGAATGGAGCCTCTGTCTTGAGCTTGTTCACGAGTGATGTATTGACTGAATAATCAATCATATGCGAGTTCGTGTAATAGCCCTTGCCAAAGATACGATACAAATCCACATCCTTTAGCTTTTTCTCATTTTCAAACTTGTTCTTGTCAATGTTTGCGAATCTGCCTGCGACTGCTTCTGCAGGTGTTGCGAAACAAGACCAGTTCAAGTGAGTTTCCTTCTGCTGTTCATCACAGAACTTACGAATCGTCTTAACGATGCTCAAAGCGAAATCGTCAATGTCGTGGTCAACGCCCCATGTCTTACCAGTGATGAGTGTCACCACTTCCGCAATGCCCACATAACCAATTGACAAAGATCCCTGGCGGAATACTTCCCCGACCGTGTCAGTGACATCGTGCGGTTCATCATCAGATGTGAGATACAGACCTTGCTGCATTGTGAATGGGTAAGATTCGTATGTTTTCTTTGAAATGAGAGCGAACCTATCAAGGAGGCTTCCTTTAACATCTTGAAGAATGTTCTGAAGCTTTTCAAAGAAGATTGCTTTTCTTTCTTCAACCGTATCAGCAGCCATGTGCGCTTCAATAGCCAAGCGCGGAAGGTTGATGGTGTGGAATGCAAGGTTTCCACGGCCGGTTGTTTGTTCAGCGCCATTGATGTTGCCCAAAACACGAGTGCGGCAACCCATCGTTGAAACAGTGGTGTTCTCAATGAGCTTTCTCAATTTCAACATGCCGTTCTCAATAGCGGCAATTTCCCAGTACTCACCAGTACCAACTTCAAATTCATATTTAGGCTGGTCAAAGACAACATCTTCATTTACGAATACTTGTTCAACTTCGTCCCTACCTCTCACCTTTAATTCAAGTGAAAGCACGCCCTTGACATCAATGATCTTTTCACGATACTTGACATACGGAGCGTTGAATGACGAGTCAACACGAACAAAGTTCGGATAGAAGCGTCTTGCCAAACATTCAAGCGACCTCTGATACAAGTCATAGTTAGGATCTTCAGGGTTCTTGGTATATCCCTTCATCAACTTGAAAATCAAAATCGGGAAGATTGCTGTCAAGCCATCACCCAAGCCTTCCATCTGTGAACGGATAAGGTTAGCCGAAACCATTCGTCCGCAATTTGATGTATCAAGACCAAAGTTCAGTGATGAGAACGGAACCTGGTTGCCTGAACGTGACTGTAGTGAGTTCAAGTTGCCGATTAGGCCTTCCATAGCCTGATGGGTATCATCGTCTGTTTTCTTGATAGCCTTTTCAACACACTTATGAGGGAAGAGCATGTTTAGGCGTTCAACTGGCTGGTTCATGGAAACAGTCTTCAAGAGCTTATCCATATCACCGGCGCATGCAGGCGAGCCGCTATATTCTTCGTAGCGGATTAACTCAGTTTTAAGGTTTTTCTTGAATGATAAATCTACAAACGGTGCAAGGTCAAAGTCAATGTTGTCGTCGGCAATACCGCCGAACTGCTGATTTGACTGCAACTGCAAAATCACTGCTGTCAAGGCTGCTGCTGTTTGAATTGACTGCGGTGCACGAAGGAAGCCGGTACCTGAGTCAAAGCCATGTCTAAGCAATTTGCCTACTGGAGCAAACAAGCAGTTGAATGTAAGGTTATACTGGTTCAAGTCATGAATATGAATTGCTCCGTCCTTATGTTCAATCGCATATTTCCTATCAATGTTGTTCAGCAAGTTATACATCTTGTTGGTTTCAGATGCAATTTTGCCGTATGCTCCCGCTGGAGTTGCTCCAGATTCGTTAGCATTGTCTCGTAGGATGTTTGAGCTCTTGAGGTTGCTTTCAGTGATTTCTTTAATTGTCTTAACGATGTCAGATTTGGTATCTCTAACACGATTTCGTTCTTCACGGTATAGGATAAACTGCTTTGCAGTGTCGTGGAACCCAAAATTCATCAATGTCTTTTCAATAACATTTTGAATATCTTCTACCTTAACGGTTTTGGCTCCATCTTTTGAAATTTCATCAACAACAGTTTGAACAAGGCGGTCAAGGTCTTCGTCAGTATATTTTTCTTCGGTTTCTTTAAACGCTGCTTCTATAGCACTGGATATTTTGGTAATACTGAACTTTCTTCTACGCCCGTCACGCTTAGTGATGTTTGTGACCATAAATTAACCTCTTTTTACCTTTCTAATAAATTCACGTCAAATACTTATCTTTATCGTATTCGGTGATTTATTTATAAGGTTGCAGACAGAAAAGGACCGCCTGTGATTAGGCAGTCCTGTGAAAATTAACACGCTTAATTAGTCTTCTTTCGGAGGCATAAAGCGAGTTGCGTTCTGCATGAAAGACGGATACTTCTTTTCTTCCGGTGCTGGTGCTGGTGCAGCTTCTGCAGGCGGTGTTGCCGGAGCAGCTTCTGCAGGCGGAGCGGCTGGTGTTGCGGCAGGTGCTGACGCAGCAGCGGGTGCCGGTGCAGCCGGAGCGGCTTGAGCAGCGCGGTCAGCCGGTGTCATCTTGCGAATGCGATAACCAGCTTCTTCTGCTGTTCTTGCAGCCTGTGCCAAACGGTCTAGACGGTCAGCGAATGACGGAACAGGCTGTCCATTCTTGCGTGCTTCGTATTCAGCACGAGACATGTGACGGATGCCCGGTTTTGTTGCTGGTGCGTCAGCCGGAGCTTCTGCACCTGGAGCCGGCATAGTCACCTTATATCCAGCACGTTCAGCAGTCTTCTTTGCGATAAACAATTCATCTTCACGATTCATTTTTCACCTCTTGTATTTAACAATGATTTTAAGTATAGTATTTATAAACTTATTAGCGGGTTCTTTTTGTGAACCAATAGGAAGGCGCGAAGAAATCACGAACCTGTTTTACTAGGTCAGTAACATCAGCAGCAACGCCTTCATGAACTTCCTTGCTGTTAATGATAATTGCGTAGGTACCATCCTCGCCGTGACGATAATCAGCGTATTCCCATATAACTTCTAGCCTTGAACTTCTAGGATAACCTGCAAAGCGAATGACCGCTTCACCGTTTGCAGCAAATACTTGCTTTACTAAGCAACCGTCAGGCATGCCTGTTTGAAATTCTTTCTTTAGCGATTTAGTAAGTTAAGGATCTGGGCCGTCTTGAATGGCTTCGCACACCAGTCCGGCCTTATTCAAAATTTGCTGGGCTTCATTTAGCTCCATAGGTCGTTCCTTAATAATGAATTCTAAAATCTGTAATGGTTATGCCTTGTTCTTTGGCAATCTTAAAGATGTTAAGAACATCATCACCAGAGAGATGGTCGCTAAATTCAAGATAAACTTGGTCAGTTATGTTGCTCCAAGATGATTCAACATCAGGTTCAACATGCTGATAAATTTCATCAACGAATTCATCAATCTCTTCTTCACTATGCTTCTTTGAAATCTCAAACCATGAATTGTCTGTAGAACCATTTACAGCTTCTACCAAAGCACCGCTTTCCTTCAACTTTTGCTTGGCTTCGTTCAATTCCATTTCATTACTCCTTAGTCGTTTGACCATGTGCCGTTAGGGCCACGCCAACCTGGGTCTTGTGAACGCTTGTATTCGTCAGATGCCAAATAGTCTTGGCGACGCTTTTCTTCAGCTTCTGCACGTTCTCTACGAATTTCTTGCTTGTTCTTTTCAATCCATTCTGCTTTTGTTTCGGGGTTACCAAGCATCACTGAACGAGTTGAAGCGATAGCAGATTTAACATCCTTTTCTTGTCTTGCCACGAATGATTTGAGGTCTCTTGAACCCCACATTACCATACCATTCTTCGGCATTGACTGTCTGACATAAAATGCTGCGATGTAGCGAGCAGCGTCAAGGTAGTACTTGTTTCCATCAGCACCTACCTTAGCGACAATCGCATTGGCAATTTCTTCTTCTGTCACAGAGCCACGGTCATCCTGCATAAAGGCTTCGGCAACAGGAGCCCTCTTGCCAAATGACTTGATATTTTCGCGGCATGACTGAATGCAGTCTTCAACATCACAGCGGTCAACGAAGAAGTCACGAATCCATGCTTCTAGTTTCTGCTGGTCATGAACGATAACGCCGATATCCTTGAGGGCAGCCAGAACCTTTGCCTTATATCTTGTATAGGCATTACCGAAAAATCCTTCAGCCACGAAACCTTCCGATTTAAGGGTTTTCAATGCTTCATTCAATTCCATTAGAACTTTACTCCCTTGAGGTCAACGCCCTTAATTGCATTCATGTACTGCTTGAAGGCGCCAGCAATAGCCTTAGAACCACCCTTGTCAATGGCAGCATTAAAATCTTGACGAGCATTGTAAACCTTAACACGCTTTTCAATGTATAGGTTAGTGCTTTCATCAAGAACCCATTGAGTAGATTCGTTAACAGCGTTCACATAAGCATCCTGACAAGATGGCATGTAAACGGCGTCAATGGTAATAAGGTTGTAGTCTTCACAAACAACGTTGTCTGCGCCCAAAGAACCAGTACCGCGTGAAGATACGCCCATGTGAACACCACCGCGGATAAGACCCTTCAAAGTCTCACCACACTGTGTCGGCAAAATACGAGCCTTACCGATAGCAAGGTCGCCATCCATCTTCAATTCGGTGATAAGAATAGCAGCGCGGTCTGGGTTGATTTCTCCTGAGTCAGGATGTGACAATTCACCAACCGCTTCGCAGTTCCTAATCATTGTCTGGAACTTATTCACTTCTCTTTCAATCAAGGAACGCTTATAGATACGGCCGTTACGGTTTCTCTTTTCAGCACCTAGGAAAGGACCAGTGATGTACATAAAATGTTCGCCGTTTACAGCTTCCTCAATGGTCTTCTGTTCGGCAATATAATCTTCATTCAAAAGCTTTAATGGTTCTGACATTTGCTTACCTCTATTGTATTTATATTAGCCTACTGCGAATGTGGCTCCACAAGGCGACTCGAACTCAATATGTTCAATACACCAGTCATAATCTTCTTTATAACTAGCATATAGCGAGTCGGCGTTAAGAGTACCACCGCCGGCAATTTGGAGGTTATATTTTCTTAGAGCATTTGTCCAGACCATTCCTGCCTTAGCAACGACCATCTTCTTAAACATGAAGTCGTTGAAGATTCGTTCAGCACGCTGTCTTTTCCACACCTTCATCATACCCTTTGTAGGGTGCTTAGGTGACGGCATTACTTCAAGTTCCTTCTCCTTTTCATTATAGCGAACTTGGAAATGTTCACCAAACATATCATCTGCTTCAGCCATCCATGTTAGGGTTGCCTTCCAGCTTCCAAGAATATCACCGTAAGCGGCTGAGTTGCCCATACAGTTGCCCTGCCAGCAGTTCATGCCCATTACTTGGTCATAAAGCAATGCATGCGGTACCGTGAACAAGTCGTTAATGCCGCCAATCCAGTTTGACGTTCTGAAGTCAACTACTGATTCCAATTCCTGACAAATCTTGTATCGTGTAATGCCAGGTTGAAGCTCCATTATGAGCCAATCTGAATAGTGACCTTCATTGAAATAGTAGCGCTGAATATACTGGACAGTGTCACGGATGATATCCTCTAACTGTTCATCGCTCAGCTCAACACAAATAACTGGAGAACCCAACTGGCCTTTAATGTATGCCTTCAACTGCTCAACATTCTGAATTTGATGAGCTTTCATGAAACCATCCGCTGCCGCACAATAATTACCAGGGTGTGGCGGCGGAATTGGCTTGCCGTCATCGTGCGGAGGGAATGGATGTTCAAGAGTTGGCTTAAAGGGTGGTTTAGGATCTTTAAATTCTCTCATACTATAACCTCTAATATATTTATTGAGGCTATAGTAGATGTCCTTAACCCAATTTCTTAAGGCGTGCCTTAATTCCCCTATGCACCATGTTTCCGTTATACTTAAGGATATTAGCGAAACAGCCGTCGAGAATATAATTGATGCACCAATCACCGTTATACCTAATTCCTCTGCCAAAGCCTTGTTCTAGCTTAGCCATCAAGTCGTAGTTATACCAGCCGTCAATGAGTTTCATCTTGGCTGCGACCAAATTGTTTGCCAAGGAGGCATACGGCAGTTTCATACAGATAGCAAATCTGCATTTATCGCCATCAAAGTTCAGACCTTCAAGCAGTGTAGGTCCAACAAGAATGCCATTCTTGGACTTCTCAAATTTAGACAAGGCGAACATCTTATCCTTTGATGAACCATACAAGATAATGCGCTTCTTGACATCAGCAGGTATGCGTTCAAGCAGTTTCTTACTGTTCTCGTAGTTGCCTGTCTGGATGATACCCTTGCTATCCTTGAACATACGGCAGATTTCGGCTACCTGTGAGCAGATAGGGCCAATGCTCTTAGCTTTTTCTTTGAAGGACATGGGGTTCTTTTCTGAATAATATATCGGCGACTTGCTAAAGTCAAATGTAGATGGTATATCCATCCCTTTATACTGGTCGTTAGGGCAAGCCGCTAGCCCAATAATGGCACGATACATTTGAAGGTCACCCAAGGTAGCACTCATCAGCAGTTCACAATCGCTGACATTGTGGAAGTACCTTTCAATCATGGCGCCTTCATATGTGCAGTTAATCACAGTGCCTTCTTCGCTATCTGTCTTGACTGCAATCTGATTACCGAGCTGTTCGCACAGTTTGAAGAAGTCGCCAAACTTACAGTTGCATTCACGGGCAAGGTTGCCTGCATGCAAGTACTTAGCCATTTCCTTGAACTTCTTTGTTTCTTTGGCTTTGGCACGAATGTCATCGTTTAGTGCGGCGTATTCGGTTAGCAGTGCCGAGTACTTACCCATATAACCGACAAGATCATCGTGATCATCGGTTGACATAATGTTAGCCGAGATAGTAGTGACGATCTTCGAGTTTGGTACCTTCTTATTGTTCTTCTTAGCCCATTCGTTCAGTGTTTTCATGAACTCAGGTTCTTCAGCGGGTACCCTTGGAGCAAAGTGGTTCTGAATGATGTCAGGCAGTTTGTGTGCTTCATCACAGATAACCAAATCACGCTTGTCAAAGGGAATATCATCGGTGATGCCAGTTAACATTTCAGCCACATAATTCCTTTGTATTAAGTAAAGCTGATAAGTCATAATTGTCACTGGAGCAGATATAGCGAGGTTTCGCATCTGAATGTATTCGCATTCACCGGCACAATGATAACCCATCATCTTGGCCTTATCCTTGTCGGCTAGTGCAGATGCGCCCACCATATTCAATGCGCATTCACCACAGGAGACGATATTGCCATTACGCTGACAAACATAGTTGTCCTTGCCCTTGAGGTGACCCCAAGGTAGCTTATAACGCTTCAAGTCATTTTCATATTGTTCAAACAAGCTAAGGTCAGAAACAAGAATGTATGATTTCTTTTCATAGCATTCCCAAAGCACACCAGCAGCGATAATTGCGGTCAGTGATTTTCCTGAACCTGTCGGAGCATTCATGACCTGTGTTTTTGTCTTGTTCAACACATTCATGATAATGTTCACAATCGCTTCTAGCTGATATTTTCTGAACTCAAAGTTAGGGTCAAGATAGGTCTTAGCCCATTCCTGACATTGTTGCTTGATTTCTTCAATTTGGTCCATTACCAGTTTCCTTCTGTATTTTCAGATTTGATTAAAAGCTGTGGGCGGTAAACCATGTTATAGCAGTAGGTCTTTTTAATGCCTGCATGCTTTTCACAAAGGCCGACAGGTGCGTCCTCATCACCAGATTCGTATTCGGCTGGATTGGTACATCCTTCGCAAGAGCATACTTCACCAGCAAAGCGATGTGAACGCCTTTCTTCCTTATATTCGTCAAAGGATTTCAGCCTATTGTTAAACTGCATGTTTACATAGCCAAATCTCAGGTTGATTTCCGCCTGAGACATATCTTCTAGCCACTTGCTTCGGTCTTCTATATTCATATAACAAAAATAAAAATGTTGAGGGAGATTTGAAGCAGAACACAAAAATTTTCTGCATAAAAAGAGGGCCGATTCCGACCCCTCTATAAACAGTCTACAAACAAGTTATTAACCGTTTGACAACAGTTCTTCTAGTACCGACTTTTCTTGGACATCGGGTCCCTTTTCATTGTTGAAATAGACCTCTTGTTCATCAAGCATCGGCAACTTGCCTTCCAAGAATTCTCTAATCTGAGCATGCCAGTCGTAAGATGTGATTACAGGCACATTCTGCGAAACCCAGATGTGATTCTTCTTTGCGTTAGGCCATGTGAAGTCATCAGGCATACCCATGAACTTCATAAACTCACGCAGCGTGTAGCCAGAGTCACGAGTCGGGTGGACAAGCGTCTGAATATGGCGATGGAAGACGGTCGGAATATCGCTGTCTCCCTTATAGACAGGAGTTGAGCAGTCCATGAAACCCTTCTTGATGGAGAGCTTATATTCAATGTGCTCAACCATCTTGAGTTCCTTTTCGTTCAAGTAAGGCTTGAGTTCAGAGAAGTCATATTTGCCTGTTGTGTTGAATTCCTTCAAGAACGGTGCCCAGAAGCCTAGCTTGCCAGCAATAGCGTCTCTCCAGTTATCGCCGAACTTAGCCTTGGCATACTTATACCAACCTGTTGTGGACAACTTGTTGTTGATGATGTATTCTTCTGTATTATATTCAGCCTTCGGGTCAATTTCTGCGAGGTAGTCCACAATCTTGCCATGTGGGTTATTCACATACTTGAGCTGCGGTACCTGATTACCCTTCCAGAAGATACCGAATGTTCTTGAACGATACTGCGGATTGCCGTGGCGGTTGGTGTTGGTCTTTACCCAAGTCACCGAGTAGCCAGCTTCCTTACCCATTTCCATAATCTTGTCACGGACGGGCTTACCGCAGTTGGTGAACAAAGCAGGAGCATTTTCAAAGATGAATACCTTTGGCTTGATGCGTTCAAAGGTCATCTTGGCGATTCCATACATATTGTTGTTCTGCTGGGCATCAGCACCGCGCTTAGTAGCCTTAGAGCTATCATTAACAGCATTTGCTGCTGACAAGCCTGAACAAATAGGCACTGCAGATACCACATCAATGTCGTGGCAATTTTCTTGGAAGAACTTTTCATCATCTTCTTCCTTGAAGTCAGTTGCCATTGAAAGGATATTACCATTCAAGACAAGTTCACGAACATTGTTCTTCTTTACTTCATTCTGATAATATAGGTATGCTGATGAATTGCCTTTGTCTGGTCCTTCAAAGTCAATGTTAAATAACGGCGGACAGCCAAATGCTTTTTCTGCACCGCAGCACATCCCGCCTATTAGTGGTTGGAACGAAATCCATCTTATTTTCTTATCACTCATATATTTCCCTTATGTTTAATCTGTATCCTATTTATAACCGACGACGCCCATGACGGGTTTGAGTTCTTTTTCGGTCCAACCCTTGCCATCACAAAGGTCGCACGGCACCTCAATCATCTCAGTTTTATAAGGCCAGCCGGACATAGGGTCAAGAAGTTCTTTTTCCTTCAAGAGGGTCGAGTCACCATTACACTTAGGGCAGATAAACTTGCCTTTCATAAATTCGGCATAGTTCTTCCACACCAAGTCTTCTATTTCACCATCGCCGTGATGGTCAATCATACGACCAATCTGATATAGGTGGTGCCGAATAGGTTTCGGAAGAGTTAATTTAGTCGTGCTTTTCGTCATCTTTGTTCTCCGCTGTAGTTGTGTATTGGTCAAAGGATTCGTACTTAATATCGCCTTGTGCCCAAGGACCGTCGGTAGTCACGCCATACATCACTGTGACAGTGTCCCATGGACGAGGCCACTTCTGTGGCTTGATTTGGTATGGCTCAGTACCAGGCACAGGACGGTCTGGAGCATCGCGGATCTTCTTCAGATTCTCAGCCCATAGATCTTCTTCAGTACCTGTGCCCATGCCGCCAAATAGGCCACGGGTATACAGATCTTCATATTCGTCAGGCGTGCATTCTATTTCAACGCCGTTCGGAAATTTAACCTTCATTGGTTCCTCGTGTTAGATGTAAAATGATTATAGACATACTTTGCCTATTATTAACAAAATATAACAAAAAACGGAGCCTTGGTAGGCTCCGTCTTAAAATTATTTTCTCGTGTTCAGCGATTAACGAGTTCTAGTAGTTTCAGCAGAAATATCCACTGAGCTACGGGTAACCGTAATCTTAACATCGATGAATTCAATAGCTTCTGCTGGACGAACCACGATGTTTACCACCATGATATGTTCATCATCGCCATCGTCAGTTACCGATGTTGCATATTCGAGAATACCCTCAGCAGCCTTGACGCGGCTCAAGAACGAGTCAAGCTGGTTCTTAGCAGCAGCGCGGGTGTTAGGAGTGTTCTGTGCGAACATATATGGGATGAACATGTTTTCAATGTTCTTTTCCAAATAGTTCATGCAACGGCGAACGTTAATGCCTCTTAGAGCAGAATCCTTCTTCAATGCAGTTTTCTGACCCCACAAGATTTCACCATATCCGCCACAAGGACGAGATGTGTTGACGTTGTTGTCATACAACTGACCGATTTCATCATCGCTCAACTGAACCAACTGACCGGATGTATAAGTGATAGTACCGCGAGCAGTACCAGCAGGTGCCATCCATGGGTAAGCGTTCATGTCGCAGTATGCCATAGATACGGCACCAGCAATAGACTTCGGCAAGTAGATCCATGAAGCAAGTGTTGAGTTGTAGTACTTATCGTAGCCTGCGTATGGAGCCACATAAGAACCGTTGTCAAAGGCGAATGCCTTAGCTTCGCTCAACATTCTCTTGATGGTCTTGGATTCCTTAGATGTCAACTGAACGACACCGATATCCATTGTTCTTGCAGCAGCGATTTCAGCGATACGGCGCTGGTGAGCGGCATAGCGCTGCTTACCATTGAATGTATCAATAGCTTCAACGTTGAACAAGATATCAAAATCAGCCTTCTGACGGTCAGCATAGAGCTTCAATGCCTGGGTCTTTTCAGTCATGTTATTCTTCTTAGAGTTAGCACCACCAGTCAATCCGTAGATAGCGAATGTCTGAACAGGTTGAGCATAATCACCAGTTCCTGTCATAGCATCGTTTACAGAGCTACGAGAAACATAGATGTATTCTGACTTACCATTAATGACGTTCGGTGCGAACAAGGAATTGCCTTCGCCATCCTTTGCTCGTGGGTCGTTAGAAACGAACCAAGATTCAATCGGATCCTTCAAGAGAGCGTCAAGGCCTGTACCCCAAGCTGCTTCCGCAGTCTGTGTCTTTGTCTTGGCGTAAACGTTGATACGGTAAACCTTCTTCCATGTAAAGTCAACGTTCGGTTCGTTCTTGTTCACCAAATCTTCATCATCGTATTTGTATTTCCAGCAGAATGCGTTCTGGTGGTTCAAAGCCGGAATATCAGCACATTCGGTAGTGATGATTGACACGCCGATGTCATTACCGAACTTACCAGGACCGATAGCAGCGATAACAAGCTGGTTCTGCATGTTCGGAACATACTGTTCAATATCACCGTTACCCGGTTCTTCGTCAGATTCCTTAGTCATTGTGTAGCCGTCCTTGTAGATACCAGCCACACCGTTGAGCACTTCAGAGGTTGGGTAAGCAATCATCTTATTGACGCTCTTTGCTTCTTCACCAGTGCCCAAGACTGAATCCTGCTGTTTCATGCCTTCCTGCCAAGGAATAACAACTGCTTCAGGAGCTGATGCTGTGTAAACTGACTTGACAGTAGTTTCACGGGAATCCTTCTTAGAGTATAGCCAGAACAAATCTTCGTTTGGCTTTTCATATTCCTTGAAGTAGATTAGCTTGTATGTTCTCTTTTCAGCAGCATCTTCCTGCATTTCTGTAGGTGTTCCGCCGATACGGCCGAGACCTGCTTCAACATATGAAAGAATACCGAAATCATCTGTGATGATCTGAGAAGGTTCCAAGCCATATTCATCAGCGATCTGCTGAATTAGCTTTTCGTTCTGCTTCTTTTCAGTTTCATCATGAACGTTTGCCAATTCCTTAACGCTCTTACAGGTAATACCGTAGTAACCTGTATCGTCGTCGGTCATAGCAATAACTTCAGCATTGTCGCTCATGCCGTATTCACGATATGCAACGCCAACTGCCTGGCCGATAGTGCCATTGATAGAAGCAGTAGTTACATAGAATGTCTTGTTATTGCAGTCGTCCCAGTCAGTCAACTGGAGCTTAACTGCGTCGGTGTCTGTGACGTATGTTGCGCTTGTTCCTGCATAGTGACCCTTATAGAAGTTGCTGTCATTGAACAAGTCCTTAATCAAGATACCGTTTTCTTGCTTAATTGAGTTAACGCAGTCGCCATTCAACCACATTGTGCAAGCAACGTTTGCATTATTCAATGTAGCAGATGCAGGCACGGTATACTTTACCTTATAACCCGATGTTGTGGTTCCGTCTTCAGTCCAAATGTATGCAGTTGACGGAATTGTGAAGTTTGCTGATGGGATCTTAGCAGTTGCTGCTACGTCATCCCAAACTTCCTGCTTGACAATAAGGTCATCAAACATCTGAGTGACAGTACCGTCCTTAGCGACGTTCTGAGCAAACTCGATGTACTTACCAGAGCCAACTGTGATGCTCTGTGCGTCGGTTGTAAGAGCATCGTAATCTTCATCAGCCTTATAGATGGCAACCTGCGGAGCAGCATCAGTGATTACGTCATTGATGGTGATGAACTTTGCCTTGTGCTTAAGGGCGAACGAAGGTTCTGTCTCAACGGAGTCAAACCACTTGTTGTTAGCCTTCAAAACTGCGGTGTCTGTCACATCCTTCAGCGGATCGCAAAGATCAAGCTGTGATGCGTCTTCGTTGTCAACATATTTGAATGATGCTACGTCATCTGACTGATAACGGTACTTTGCTTCAGCATCGCTGTATGGGTACTGAATTTGTGCATAGGCTTCGTCGCCCATTGTTGCACGAACGGTCCAAAGCTGGTTAGAAACAGCAAGGTATCTTTCTGCAGCGAAGTGACCAAAGTCAGTCAAATCTTCCGGTTCACCATAAATGGTCTTGAATTCATCATATGACGATGTCAAGATGCGCTGGTTTACGGGACCCTTATTTGACTTAAATACGATAGCACCGATACCAAGACCCGGAAGGGTGCTTGTGCGAACGGAATTATCTATTTCCGTAAATTTAATTTGCGGAACGCTATACTTAGCCATAAAACCTCGTAATGATTTAATAAACTTCTAATAAATTCACTCACTCACATTATCTATTATTTGTATTTATTTATATGTCAGGACATGTAAAAATCATTACCGAGATTACTGCATAAAAATAGCGGCTTATTCAGCCGCTAATTAAAAGGGTTATGTTGACGGTTCAGCAACATTCAATGCATCAATGATATATCGTATCCAATCTGCTATTGATTTAGTATGTGCTGCAGCCCAGCTTACAGTGCCATGTGCTCCCGCAGCAACTTCAACTGGTGCAAGTGACAACGGTCCGCCAAACGGCAATGTAAAATCCGATCCAACTCGGAAGTCAAGACCGAGAGTAGAATCAGCAGAAAATACTGCATTGTTATACTTAAGTGAAAGTTTTTTCTCACTAGTGCCAGTCACTTCAAAAAGATAAGATGCGTGCTCATAAGGATTGAATACACTATGAGCAGTACTGTCTACTGTTATGGTAGATACCCACGGTGCGTTTTCAGACACAGTCACAACTGATTTGTCAAAGATAGCACCGGTAATTGCTGAAAATGATGAAGTGCCATCAGCACCTGATAGAGCATCAGCAAATAATGCAGACGGAGCATAAGCAACACCTAATGCGGTAGTTGATGTACCTTTACCTGACAATGTTGTATCATGGTTTACTTCAGTTAGTCCTTCTGTCGGTGATAAGACCCTCATACCTGAAATAGCAGTCACATAGTTTTGGCTGTTATGAGAAGTAGTTGTTATGTTGTCTGTGGTAATTGCCTTTCCAGTGAATGTATTATATGTAGTAGGTTTAACATAGTCAGTTGATGTCTTCTGTAAGTACCTTCCATCGGCCTGTGTTTGTGTAATAGCGCCGAATGGCAATGCTAAGAAATCTCCAGGGTCATTGACAACTGAAACATCACCAGCATCAACTGCTGTGGTGCCAACAGTACCATTTACACGGCGATAATAAAGACCTTCTCGTGTGAATGCCAATTGGTATGATTCTCCAGCAACGAGGTTAGCCTGCAACAAGCCACCAATTTCACCGTTCTGCAGTGTAATGCCGTCGTGCTTGGTAGCGTCATTACCGAACGTCATGTATGTAAGCGATGCAGGCGATACCAATGGGTCACCCATACCACTTGGAACGATTGACAACGGCTTTTGAGACCAGCTAACGGTACCTTCGCCCCATTGGCTCTTGTTTTCCAAACTATTATTCAGCGGCTTAACGCTGTAGCCGATCATATTGGAGCCAGACTCACCAGAGCCAACACCCATATCGTTCAAGATCTGCTTGATGTTGTTGACATTACCGACCACATCATCAATCTGGTCGGCTAGATAAACGTCACGAGCACTGAGCGGTCCAATAGCATTATCCTGTAGCCACTGACCATCAGCGACGGTAGCGCGGTTCCAGCCAATAACTTGAAGATTGACCGAATCCAGCACATTGTCCATACGATACATCTCGTAGGCATCATCATTAAACGCACTTCTCGTTGCCATTATAACCTCTTTTTATATTTATTCCCACCCTTCCCATGGGTCAATTTTCTTTTCTCCCTTGTTCTTGTCTTCCCATATTCGTGTTTCAGTGTCTAGCTTGTTGTTTACTGCTAATACATCACCGCTTGCCGCAATCTTGCTGGTTGGCAAGCCTGATGTTCCAGTGGAAGGAGGGTCAATATGTTCAAACTTGTTCTCATCTGTCTTGTGGTCAATGTTGAATGTCTCAGATAGCTCAACATAGCTTCTAAGATGGTCCATATTGTCATCATTGGCCTTTGTCAAGTCAACGCTTTCATGAGAATTACGCCAAGCACGCAGACTGAATGTATATGTGATAGGTGTTGAAAGGAATGTGGTTCCTTCCGCAAACGGCTTGACATTCAACACCTCATAATAGGTATCACACCACGGGAAATACATG